>FUFK010042589.1_pt1 | contig 275238 bp, 285 predicted proteins | sample 1021851 | NCBI WGS metagenome assembly FUFK01 (sample SAMEA51879418, study PRJEB19060) | metagenome | reverse complement strand
GTTACGGATTTAGCCAAATTTCTTGGCTGATCAATGTCAGTGCCTCTCAATAATGCGACCTCGTAAGAAAGAATTTGAAGTGGAATTGAATAAAGTATTGGAGTTAATAAGAAATCGCAATCTGGCATGCTGACGTAATGACCTGATGATAACTCTAGTCTTTCTTTAGCGTTGCCAAAGACATAAAGTGCTCCGCCTCTTGCTTTGACTTCTTCTAGATTTGAAACAAGTTTTTCTGCCAATTCGTACTCTGGCGCAATGGCTATCACTGGCATTTCTTCGTCAATTAATGCTAGTGGACCATGCTTAAGCTCACCGGCCGGATAAGCTTCAGCATGAATATAGGAAATCTCTTTTAATTTCAAGGCGCCCTCTTTCGCAATCGGATAGAAAATACCTCTGCCAAGAAAAAGAGCATTGTTTTTGTTAGCTATTTCAGAAGCAAAACCCATGATTTCGTCTTTCAATAATAGAGCTTCAGATATTTTTTCTGGCAGGGTTCTTAGAGCTTCAATAATTCGACCACGAAGCCTCGGATTTTTTCCAGATGCTTTTGCCAAAGCCAAAGTCAACAACATTAAAGCAACCAATTGAGTGGTAAAACATTTGGTAGAGGCTACACCTACTTCTTGACCAGCATTAGTTAACAACAAATAATCGGCTTCTCTTGCAAGAGTGCTTGTAGGAGTATTGCAAATTCCCAAAGTCGCTAGATAGTCTTTTTCTTTGGCATATCTAAGAGCTGCCAAAGTATCTGCCGTTTCTCCGGACTGCGATATAGCAATTAAAAGCGTATCTTCGTCAATATAAGGATTTTTATACCTGTATTCACTTGCGTAATCGATTTGAGTAGGTAATCCAGAAATTGCAGAAAACCAATTGGCTGCCACTCTTCCTGCATGCAATGCGGTGCCGCAAGCCACTATTTGCACTCTCTTAACTTTTGCAAGCAAATCTGAAGAACCTTCGCCAAAAATATTATCTAACACATCTTCGCCACCGATCCTGCCATCTAGGGTATTAAGAATGGCGCCAGGCTGCTCAAATATTTCTTTTTCCATGTAGTGTCTGAAGTTTCCTTTTGAAGACGCTTGTGCATTAACATCTATAGATAACTCTTCACGATTGGTTAATTTATCTTGGTCATCATAAATTTCTACTTGATCAGAAGATATTCTTGCTACATCACCATCTTCCATAATTAAAAAGTTTTTTGTTAATTCCGCTAGAGCCAAAGGATCGGATGCGGCAAAGTTTTCTTTTTTGCCCAAGCCAATCACTAGAGGAGATCTATTTCTGGCAAGTACAAGGCTATCAGGGTCTTTTTGGTCAAGCGCAGCAATAGCATAAGCTCCTTCTAATTTATTTTTTAAAGCTTGCATGGCCTTTAATAAAGAATCATTGGTTTTCAAAAAATGATCAAGCAAGTGGGCAATTAATTCAGAGTCTGTCTTTGAATAAAAAGTATAGTCTTGAGCAGTCAACTCATTCTTTAGCTCGATATAATTTTCAATGATTCCATTATGGACGATAAAAACTCGGTCGTTAGATTGATGAGGATGCGCATTGATTTCAGAAGGTTCGCCATGTGTTGCCCAACGAGTGTGAGCAATGCCAACTTTGCCTTTTGGCTTTTCCGATTTCATTTTTTCTTCCAGAAGGTTAACTTTGCCTAAAGTTCTGAGATGCGCGACATCGCTCTCAACATGCAAAGCAATTCCTGCAGAATCATAGCCTCGATATTCCATTTTATAGAGTCCCTTGATAAGAAGCTTGCCTACGCTTCTGTCAGTTGCTGCCGCAATAATTCCACACATTATTTTTTCTTTATATTCCTTTGTCTTGATCTACCCAAGGCCAGTCTTTCTGCCGGAACATCGCTAGTAACAACCGATCCTGCACCAATCATACTGTTTTGTCCGATTTTTATAGGGGCAATCAAAGAGCTATTGGAGCCAATAAAAGCTCCTTTGCCCACTTTAGTTTTGTTTTTATTTTTACCGTCGTAATTTACAAAAATAGTTCCCGCCCCAACATTTACTTTTTCTGCAACTTGCCCGTCACCAATATAAGCCAAGTGCTTGGCTTTTGTTCCTTTGCCAATTTTACTGCGTTTCACTTCAACAAAGTTTCCAATCTCGGAATTTTCTTCAAGGTGAGCATCGGGACCGATATGCGCATAAGGACCAGCAGTGACATTTTTTTCTAAAATTGCATTTTCAATGAGAGTGTAGGGTTCAATTCTTGAGCCGTCGCCTATCTTGGAATTTCTTATGATCGCGCCTGGACCAATGATGACGTTTTTTCCAATATCAACCTTTCCTTCAAATACACAATTGATATCGATACTGCTGCCTTTTTGAATTTTGACCTCGCCTCTAAAATCCACTCTGGCCGGATCAAGGATAATCACTCCTTTTTTTGAAAACTCCTTGGCTTTCAACAGTTGATAGTTTCGCTCGAGTTGATTGAGCTCTTCTAGATTGTTTGCTCCCAAAACTTCCTCCTTGCTGTCTAGTTTGACAGCTTTTACAGGTATTTTGTTCTCATTTGCTAAGCTTACAATATCGGTTAAATAATATTCTTTTGCAGCATTTTTATTGTTCAAGCCCTTAAGAAGCTCTTCAAGCTTATTTGAAGCAACTGCCATAATTCCAGAATTTACTTCAGTGATTTTCTTTTGCTCTGTTGTTGCGTCTTTCTCTTCAACAATTCCAAGTACCTTGCCTCTGGGACTTCTGATAATTCTGCCATAGCCTTTTGGTGTTTTTTGCTCAAATGAAAGGAGGGCGAGACTGCTTTTTCCAGCTGCCTTAACTAAGTTGTTCATCGTAGAGCTTTTCACTAAGGGAACATCGCCATAAAGAATAAGCGCCATCGATCCAGCTCTTAAGCCTTTTAAAGATTGTTTTACCGCGTGTCCTGTGCCCAATTGTTTTGCTTGTTTGGACCATTTGCTGTTTTTAGGAGCAGATACAGAAGCTTTTACCAGAGAGGCTTGGTCGCCAACAACAATATGAGGCTGACAACTTTTTAATTCGAGAGAAGTATCTAAGACATGCTGCAGCAAAGCTTTTCCGGCAACTTGTTGCAATACTTTTGGCGAGGCGGATTGCATTCTCTTGCCTTTGCCAGCAGCTAAAATAATTGCATCGATTTTCATGAACAGCCCAAATTAGAGCTTATTCTAGATTTTTAAGCAGCTTTTGACTATTTCTTTCGCATTTTGCGAAGCGTTTGCAATCTCGCAGCAACTTCAGCAAGTTCAGCTTTGGCTTTGGAAAAATCTACATCCGAACTGGCATTATCTCTTGCCCTTTCCGCTAACTCTCTAGCTCTCTCAGCCTCTGCCTCATCAATATCTTCCGCTCTTTCAGCAACATCGGAAAGCAAGGTTACTGCATCCGGCTGAACTTCGATGAATCCACCGGACAGAAAAAACACCTTTTCTTCGCCACCCTCTAAAATTACTTTCACCGGACCTGCTTTGATGCCTGTTAGAAGTTGCGAGTGACCTGGTGTGATGCCGAGTTCTCCTAAAGTTCCTGTAGCAACCACCATTTCGACCTGGCCAGAAAAAATTTCCGACTCAGCACTTACGATGTTGCAAAGAATTGTCGACATGCTTACAAAGCTTTTGCGTTTTCTACCACTTCCTCGATAGGACCTGCCATTAAGAATGCTTGCTCTGGAATATCGTCGTACTCACCATCAAGAATTCCTTTAAAGCCTCTCACTGTATCTTTGATAGAAACAAATTTTCCTGGAGAGTTAGTAAAAATTTCTGCGACAAAGAAAGGCTGTGATAAGTATTTCTCAACTTTTCTAGCTCTATCTACCGTTTGCTTATCTTCTTCGGAAAGTTCATCCATTCCAAGAATAGCAATGATGTCTTTGAGTTCTTGATATCTTTGCAGGACTTGCTGAACGCCCATTGCAGTATCGTAATGTTCTTGACCCACAATATTTGGATCCAATTGGCGGCTGGAAGACTCAAGCGGATCTACCGCAGGATAAATTCCAAGAGCTGCGATTTGACGTGACAAAACCACAGTCGCATCGAGGTGGGCGAATGTTGTTGCTGGAGATGGGTCTGTTAGATCATCTGCCGGAACATAAATTGCCTGCACTGAAGTAATCGAACCTGTTTTGGTAGAAGTAATTCTTTCTTGTAGGACTCCCATCTCTTCTGCCAAGGTAGGTTGATAACCCACTGCCGAAGGCATTCTGCCTAGCAAAGAAGAACATTCTACTCCGGCTAAGGTATAACGATAAATATTATCAATAAATAATAAAACGTCTCGACCTTCGTCTCTGAATTTCTCTGCGATGGTTAAACCAGAAAGAGCAACCCTCATTCTGTTTCCAGGAGGTTCGTTCATCTGGCCATAAACTAGGGCCACTTTGTCTAATACTTGTGACTCGGTCATTTCTAGGTAAAAGTCATTTCCTTCTCTGGTTCTTTCACCTACTCCAGCGAAAACTGAATAACCGCTTGTTTCATAAGCAATGTTTCGAATGAGCTCCATCATGTTCACGGTTTTACCAACACCAGCTCCGCCAAACAAACCAACCTTTCCCCCCTTAGCAAAAGGACACATAAGGTCGATTACCTTGATTCCAGTTTCCAATAATTCAGACGATTCTGCTTGTTCTTCATAAGAGGGCGGATTTCTGTGAATTGGCATTCTTTCTTTCTCGCCAACTTCGCCTTTACCGTCTATTGGCTTACCCAATACGTTTAAGATTCTGCCTAAAGTTTTTTCGCCAACAGGAACTGTTACGGGCTCACCAGTATTTTCTGCCTCGGCTCCTCTCTTCAACCCTTCAGTGATTCCCATGGCAATGGTTCTTACTACGCCATCTCCAAGTTGTTGCTGAACCTCTAAGATAAGATCTGCCTCTTTTACGACCAGGGCGTCATAAATCTTGGGCAGCTCCTCTTTAGAAAACTCTACGTCGATTACCGCTCCGATAACCTGTACTACTGTTCCTTTGCTCATTTTTTTACCTCAATAATTTTTATAATGCTGCAGCTCCGCCGACAATTTCAGAAAGTTCCTGAGTGATTGCCGCTTGTCTGGCATTGTTGTAAATAAGTTGTAATTCGTCGATGAGGGTACCGGCATTTTCGGTGGCATTTTTCATCGCAATCATTTTTGCCGCTTGCTCGCAGGCTATGTTTTCAATCACGGCTTGGTAGACTAAAGATTCGATATAACGCTGCATCAAACCATCTAATAATTCTTTCGCATCTGGCTCATAGATATAGTCCCATCTGTGTTTCAGCTCGGGTGTATCTTCTGCTAAGAGTGGCAGAAGTTGTTTGATTTCTGGCTGCTGCGTCATGGTATTAACAAATCTGTTGCTAGCTAAATAAACCTTGTCGATTTCTCCTGCTTCAAATTTTTCCAGCAAAATTTTTATCGAGCCAATCAAATCCTCTAAAGCTGGAACGTCCCCTAGCTTTTCAGCAGCTGCTACAACGTTACCCCCATAAGAGTTAAAGAATACCTTTGCCTTGGTGCCGACCGAACAAAACTGTTGGCCAATGCCTTGATCAGCTTGTTCCTTTAAAAAGCCGACCAAGTTTCTAAATAAGTTTATGTTCAAACCACCACACAAGCCTTTATCAGAACTTACGACAATGATGCCGATGTTCTTGGTTTCTCTTTCTGTCATATACAGAGGCTTATATTCAGGATTTGAATTAGCCAGATGACCAATAACGGAGAGCATGCGATCTGCATAGGGTCTGCCCATTTCCATTCTATCTTGGGTTTTGCGCATCTTGCTAGAGGCGACCATTTCCATGGCGCTCGTAATTTTTTGCGTATTTGAAATACTGGAAATTTGTTTTCTTATTTCTTTTGTATTTGCCATGCTACCAAGTTTGTGTTGATTTGAATTTTTCTAGCGCTTCTTTGAAGCTAGCAAGCACGTCATCGGAATATTCTCCGTTTTCGTCTAAGTTGGCCATGAGTTCTTTGTATTCAGATGCCATAAAAGACAACAAGGCTGACTCAAAATCGGCTACTTTGTTGAGCTCTACATCTTTCATGTAGCCTTCGTTAACGGCAAAAAGCATTACCGACATCTCCCCAACTGACATTGGCGAGTACTGTTTTTGTTTCATAACTTCGGTGACCTTTTGTCCTTGCTCTAACTGTTCTCGAGAAGCATCATCCAAGTCTGAGGCAAATTGCGCAAATGCTTCGAGTTCTCTAAATTGGGCCAAAGCTATCCTCACTCCTCCGCCAAGCTTTCTGATGGATGGCAATTGAGCTGCTCCACCTACCCTGGACACTGAAATTCCTGGATCCATAGCCGGCAAAATGCCTTTGTTGAAATAAGAAGTGTCCAAGAAGATTTGACCGTCAGTAATTGAAATTACATTCGTGGGCACGAAAGCCGATACATCTCCTGCTTGAGTTTCAATAATAGGAAGCGCAGTCAAGGAGCCTGTTTTCCCTTTTACTTTTCCGCCGGTTTCTAGTTCAACATATTCTTCGTTGACTCGTGAGGCTCTTTCGAGCAACCTTGAGTGAAGGTAGAAAATATCCCCTGGGTATGCCTCTCTTCCTGGCGGTCTTTTTAGCAGCAATGAAATTTGTCTGTAAGCAACCGCTTGTTTAGATAAGTCGTCATAAATGATCAAAGCATCTTCGCCTTTGTCTCTAAAGTACTCCCCCATAGAACAAGCAGAATATGGAGCCAAGAATTGCATGGGTGCAGGGTCTGCTGATGCGGCAGCAACTACAATGGTGTGATCCATTGCGCCAAATTCTTCCAACTTTCTTACTGTTGCAGCTATTGAGGATTGTTTCTGGCCGACTGCCACATAAATGCAAGTCATGTTCTTGCCTTTTTGATTTATGATCGCGTCAATGGCGATAGCCGTTTTTCCTGTCTGTCTGTCACCAATAATCAATTCCCTTTGGCCTCGCCCGATAGGTACCATGCTGTCTACCGCTTTTAAACCTATTTGAACTGGCTGATCAACTGGCTTTCTAAACATTACACCCGGAGCAACTTTCTCAACTGGCGAAGTTAACTTGGAGCCAATGTCGCCTTTACCGTCGATTGGATTTCCTAGAGCATCTACTACTCTGCCAACAAGCTCATCGCCGACTGGGACTTCTAGAATTCTGCCAGTACATTTCGCGGTATCTCCTTCAGAAAGCAGTTTGTAATCACCAAAAATTACTACTCCCACAGAGTCGCGTTCTAAGTTCAGCGCCATGCCAAAAACACCGCCGGTGAATTCGATTAGCTCTCCATACATGGCTTCACTGAGTCCATGAACCCTGGCAATACCATCAGCAAGAAAAACAATCGTGCCTTCATTCGATTCCTCAGCAGACACGTCTAACTTATTAATTCGGTCTTTTATAATCTTGCTAATTTCTGATGGGTTTAAATCTTCCATTTGTAACCTCTTAAGTTCTAAGTTGAGTTTTTAACTTTTCTAGTTTGTTTTTTATCGACAAATCAATTACTTGATCATCATAAGAAATTTTTAGGCCGCCAATAAGACTTTTGTCTATTTCTGTAACAATGCTTACTTCGGCTTTCATTCTTTTCTTTAAAGCTGCTTCGATTTGTTTCAGTTGTTCTTTATCAATTCTGTAAGAAGAAGCAACGGTTATGTTTTTTAGATTTTTTTCCTTGGCGACTAGTTCCTTGAAGTTTTTGCTAATGTCAGTCAAAAGCCTCAACCTGTTTGCGCTTCCCGCAACGGAAAGAAAATTTACAAATTTATCTTGAACTTCGTCTCTGAATAACTCACAAAAAATATTGGTTTTTTCGCTTTGTGAGATACTTGGCGTCTCTACCAGTTGAGATATCTTTTGGTCTTCAAGAGCAAGTTCTATCAAAGAAAAATCTGCTGTCCACGCATCCAGAGCGCCATCTGCTAGAGCAACTTCAAAAGCTGCTTCAGCATAAGGTCTAGATTGTGTTCTTATTTCTGACATTAAATCTTTTTGATCAACGAATCGATGATGTCTTTGTTGGCCTTAGCGTTTATCTCTTTGTCTAAGATCTTCTGAGCACCGGCAATAACAAGTGCAGCGACTTCGTCCCTTAAGCCATCCTTAGCCTTGTTAGCGCTTTGCTCAATATCTGCTTCTGCTGAGAGTTTGATTTTCTTTGCCTCTTCCGCGGCCTGATCCTTTGCTTCATCGACAATTTGATCTGCTCTGGAGTTTGCTTGATTAATTAGGGAGGAAGCTTCAGCCTTCGCTCCATCTAAAATCGTTTCCGACTCCTTATTTGCTTCTTCAAGTTTTCTTTGAGATTGACTGGCAGCCTCGAGACCATCAGAAATTTCTTTTCTTCTGTCCTCGAGAAGGTTTTCCATGCTAGGCCAAATGTATCTATAAGTAATGAACACAAAGATACAAAAAGCTAGAAGCTCTGCAAAAAAAGTAGCGTTTATATTCATGTTTTTAAGTGAACAAGAATAGTAGCCCTACAGCCAAAGAAATAATTGGCAATGCATCTGTAAGCCCAAGAGCAATCAAAACCTGTGCGAACAATTGGCCTTGAAGCTCAGGCTGTCTGGCCACAGCTTCAATATATTTTGAAGTTAGACTTCCAATACCTATCCCGGCACCTAAAGCGCCAAGACCAGTAAGCAGTGCTCCTGCTATTAATCTACCTACTTCTACTTCCATATTAGTCTCCTAATTTTTTAGCTAGTGTTTGGTACTAGCCAAGTTTAAATAAGCTATTGTAAGCATCATGAAAATGTATGCCTGCAAAGCAACAATTAAAATGTGAAATAACGCCCAAGATAAATTCAAGATCAATCCGGGCAAAAACCACAAAGTTTGGGAAAAAGACATTGCAAATTGACCAAACATAATGGCAATCAGGATAAAGATCATTTCTCCTGCAAATAAATTTCCGTAAAGTCTTAAAGCCAGTGCAACATGTTTAGAGACATAGCTTATAAATTCTAATGGCCCAAGCGGCACGATAAAGAGCTCTTTCAGGAATCCTCCAGCCCCATGAGTTTTTACGCTGTAATAAGTAACAAGAATCATCACAACGATTGCGAGAGCAAGGGGAGCATTCAAATCGGCCGTTGGTAAAATTTTGAAATAGTTGAATCCGCCTCCAAAATGTCCAAAGAAACTAGCCATTTCTACCGGTAGCAAATCCATTAGGTTCCAAGAAATGATCCAGAGACAGCTAGCAAAAGCCAAGGGACCAACTATTTTAGAAGTGCCGTGGTAACCCGAATTGACTGCGCTAGCAATAAACTCGTGAACAAATTCAGCAAAATTTTGTAACTTACTGGGCACGCCCTTTTTTGCTGCCCTGTTAACTAAGCCAAAAAAACCGAAGACAACGGCGCCAAGCAGAATTGACATAAAAATTGTGTCTAGGTGAAAGGACCAAAAACCCATTTCTGAAACCTTACATGCCGAGTCCAGTCCTTTGAAGAGTTCTTGCTGATGATTAGCAAAACCCCAAGAAGAAGTTTTTTCACACCAGCCAAAGGTTAGATTAACTAAGTGATGACCTATGTAATCTGAGGTTTCGATTAAATTTTGTGCGTTCTCTTTAGCCATGTTTTTTTGGGCAGTGCATTATAGTGATTACCCCGCCCAATTCTCAAGGCTTAGATGCAATTTATTTGCCATTATTCTTTTTTAAAGGGCTTGATGATTTGTTCGAGCTGGTCGAGGTCTTTATAAGAGAAAGAAATTTTTCCGCTACCATTCTTTTTGTGAGAAATTATTACTTGTGAATTAAGCGCGTCACTAAGAGAGTTCTCTAGCGCCACAATGTTTGGGTCTTTCGAAGAGCTTCGTGCTCTACCGGTTTTTTTGTTTAAGTGTGAGCTTGCTAATTTTTCGGCTTGCCTTACTGAAAGACCCGAAGAGATTATTTTATTTCCTATTTGCTCTTGATAAGCTGGGGGCAGCGGCAACAAGGCTCTGGCATGTCCCATGGTTAACTGGCCATCAAAAAGCATTTTTTGAATTGGTTTTGATAGCTGTAAAAGCCTTAAAGAGTTTGCAATGGCCGATCTTGATTTTCCTAATGCCTCTCCCATGGATTGTTGAGTAAGTCCAAATTCCTTTTGTAGCCTTAAAATTCCTTCTGCCTCTTCAAGGGGGTTCAAATCCTCCCTTTGCAAGTTCTCAATGAGGCCTACAGTCAAGGCCGATTCCTCAGAGTCTTCTCTAATTAGAACGGGAACAGAATTCAAACCAGCCAGTTTTGATGCTCTAAGCCTTCTTTCTCCTGCTACCAACTCATAACCCTTAGCAAGCTTTCTGACTATTAAAGGCTGAATGACGCCTTGGGTTTTAATTGAGTCGGAGAGCTCTTTGATGCTTTCTGGCTGGATGTTTTTTCTTGCTTGGAACCTACTTGGTTTAATGCTGCTAATTTCAGCTTGTATAATGCCAAGGCTGGGCTTATTGGTTGCCTCTGTTTTTTTTGCCGGCAAGGTTTCTTCAGAGCCGACAAAGGCGCCCATGCCTCTGTTTTTTTTCTTTTCTTGCTCAGGCGACAAAAAAGCTGAAAGCCCTCTTTTCTTTTTTTCAGGCGACATCTTTATCCTCAAACTTCATTATTATCTCACCAGCAAGCGCGAAATATGCCAATGTTCCTTTGGCGTCTGGGTCAATGTACATAATAGGCTTTCCCTCAGAAGGGGCCTCAGCAAGCAGGTCGCATCTAGGGATTATGGTACTAAATACCTGCTGAGAAAGAGACTTTTCGAGCTTTTCAGATATTTCTCTAGCCCTCTCTTTTTCTTGATCAAACATAGTTCTTAAAATTCCATCAATCTTTAGGTTGCTGCCCGTGGCTTCGTTTATCTCAATTATTGTCCTCTGCATTGCAGCCAAACCTTCAATTGAAAAGTGCTCACATTGCAACGGTATGATTATTTTGTCCGCTGCTCTCAAAGCGCTAACAGACAGCATGCCTAGTGAAGGCGGGCTGTCTATCAAGCAATAATCATATTTGTGCGCCAGTAGGTTTAGCTTTCCTTTCAAAATTGAAGTTGGATCGGGAACCCTTGCCATTTCTAACTCTGCGGATATCAGATCTGGGCTGCCTGGAATTACGTCAAAATTAAAATCAGGCTTTCTCTGAATTAGGCTCTCTAATGAGGCATCGTCAAGCAGCACGTCTGTGATGGTAGTTTCTTCATATGTCTTCTTTCCACCGAGCCCGGTGGTTAGGTTGGCCTGTGAGTCAATATCCAGCAAAAGAATTTTTCTTCCCGCGGCCGCTAAGCTTGCAGCGAGATTTAAAGTTGTAGTGGTTTTTCCTACGCCCCCCTTTTGGTTTGCTACAACAAGAATTTTCACAAGCTTACTATAGCAGTTTTAGGACATTTGAATTTCCAAGAAACCTCTTTTTTTTCCAAGAATTTTAGATGCCTCTGACTCTTTGTAGGCGATATCAAAACCATGGGCAGAAAGAGGTTCCTTCTCAGAAACCATTAAAATTATTTTGTTTTTCTTCGTGATTTTGTTTTCCAAGTTTTTTAACAAGGCATCTGGTTCTTTGAATGCCCTGCAAACAATATTTGTTTCATTTATTTGTTCAATTTCCTCCATCCTTAAATTCTTTATTGAGACTGAATTCAACCCGAGTTCGTTTTTTATGTGTATTAAAAAGGAAGTTTTTTTTCTGTTTGAATCCACCAGGGTTAGCTCTCTATTTGGATCTATAATCCCCAGGCAAATTCCTGGAAAACCTGATCCCGTTCCTAGATCAATTACCGATCCAGGCAAAAGATGTTTTTGCAAAACTGCACAGTCCAAAAAATGCTCTGCTAAATCATTCTTTCTCAATTTTCTGGATACTAAGTTTCGCGTTTTGTTCCATTTCAAAATTTGATTTAAATACTTATCAGCCTGGCTGACTTGAATGTCAGTTAGATTTAGGCTTGAAGCCGCAATCAGTTCTTTAAGGTCCAATTTTTTCTTTGAGCAGGCTTTGTTCTTTTTTGATGTGAACTAATAAAAGAGATATGGCAGCAGGCGTAATCCCCGGGATTCTCTGAGCGTGAGCTATGGTTTTAGGCAAAACCTTTTCCAGCTTTTGCTTTACCTCATTAGACAGTCCTGTTATTTCAGAAAAAATAATTTCTCTTGGAATTTTTGCGTTTTCGTATTTCTTTATTTTTTTTATTTCTTTGTTTTGTCTTTCAATATAACCAGCGTATTTTTTTGTTGTCTCTATATCTAAAAGCACGCCTTTTTCTGGAATCGGTCTTTTTATTAAGTTGTAAATATCCACCAGCTTTGCTTCTGGCCTCTTCAAAACAGAAAGAACAGGTTGTTTTGATTTGTTTTTTCCTCCAAATGAAGAAGGGTCAATTTTTATTTTTTCAAGCGCTTTTGTTTCGGCGTCTATTTTCTCCATTTTCTTTTGAAAAGTTTCCCACCTTTCGTTGCTTATAATTCCCAAGGAATGTGCATAAGGGGTCATTCTTTGGTCAGCGTTATCTTCTCTGAGAAGCAACCTGTGCTCTGCCCTACTTGTAAACATCCTGTAAGGCTCTTTCGTGCCCAGAGTTATTAAATCGTCTATCAAAACTCCTATGTAACTATTACCTCTTGACTCTATCCAGGGATCTTTGCCGTCTAGACTCAGCGCAGCGTTTATTCCTGCCACCAACCCTTGCGCTGCTGCCTCTTCATAACCTGTGGTGCCGTTTATTTGTCCAGCAAAGTAAAGGTTTTCTATTCTCTTTGTCTCCAAGGTTTGAGAAAGGTTTCTCGGATCAAAAAAATCATATTCAACCGCGTACCCAAATTGACTAATCTTAGCCTTTTCAAATCCTAAGATACTTTTAACCATTTTTTCTTGAATATCTTTCGGCATGCTTGTTGATATGCCATTTGGATAAACTTCCTCAGATGTAAGTCCTTCGGGCTCTATAAATATTTGATGAGATTCTTTGTCAGCAAATCTATGAATCTTATCTTCTATTGAAGGGCAATATCGTGGTCCAACCCCGTCAATTCTGCCTGAAAACATCGGAGACCTATCGAGTCCAGATCTTATAAAATCGTGAGTTTTTTTGTTCGTTCTTGTGATAAAACAATTCATTTGTTTGGGGTGTATATCAGGCGAGCCAATGAAAGACATACATGGTCTTGGCGAATCTCCAGGTTGAACTTCTAATACTGAAAAATCTATTGACGATGAGAGTATCCTAGGAGGGGTTCCTGTTTTTAATCTTGCATCCCCTAAGTCTAAAGACCTCAAACAGTTTGCAAGTATCTTTGATGGTTTTGACCTTTTTCTTCCTCCTTCCTCTTCCTCTTCTCCAGTAAACAACTTTCCATTTAAAAAAGTTCCTGCGGTTAAAATAATTTTTTTTGCGCTTATTATTTCTCCGTTTTTTAGCTTTACCCCAGTGGCCTTACCGTTTTTTGCTTCTATATCAACCACCTCATCAGATACAGATGTAAGTAAGTCCTCACTATCAATTAAAGACCTGACTGCCTTACTATACAAAATCCTATCTGACTGAGATCTGGTGGCCCTAACAGCTGGTCCTTTAGAGGCATTCAAGACCTTGAAATGAATACCTGCTTTGTCAGCACAAACCCCCATCAGCCCGCCCATAGCATCTATTTCTCGAACAAGATGGCTTTTGCCTAAGCCCCCAATGGCAGGATTACAAGACATCTGTCCTATTGTTGAAACATCGTGAGTAACAAGCAAAACTTTCTTTTTAAATCTAGAGGCGGCATAGGCAGCTTCACATCCGGCATGTCCTCCTCCGATTACAATGATATCCACACTCATAAATAAATATTATATAAATTATTTATATTAATTAGTTTATATTGTTATTGTTATAGGGCATCGCATATTCTGTTGATAACCTGCCTATGTTAGGAGTTGAAAGCATTGGAGCTAATGATATCTTCTTAAATAGTCTGTACATATTTTGAGAACAAAACTGTATTACTTGTGAGTAAAGTCAAACTTTAAAATTAGCTTCAAAACTTTTAACAATTTATACATTCTTATCAACAGCGTTATTTGCCAATGCAAAATTTATTAAATATCTTTCCTAGCATATCGTCAGAAGAGATAGGATCATATATCTCTCCCAAAAGCTCATCGCAGTTTCTTAAATTTTCAGCCACCAGTTCTAAATTAGAACTAACCAAGCCAGGGGAAATTAAAGCTATATTCTTGTATGCTTTTTTTATTAAATCTAAATGTCTAATATTTACTGACAAGAGATCTTCTTGGTTAAGTTTCAAAAAATTATGAGCAAGGGCCTTTTTAAGTGACTTAAGGTTTTTTTTCGTTTTTGCAGAAATTGCAAACCCTCCAACAGGAGCCTTCTTATTTGCAAGATCAATCTTGTTCAAAACAAAAATATTTTTTTTATTCTTTGCAATTGGCAATTTATCAAAATCATTTTCCTTATCAGCTAAGTAGATAACAATGTCAGCGCCCTTAAGTGCTTTTTTGGATAATTCGATGCCTTCTTTTTCGATTTTGTCTAAAGTTTTTCTAATCCCAGCAGTATCGCTGAAAACAAACCTAATTCCATCAATCAAGCAAGAAGAAGTAACCACATCTCTTGTAGTTCCTTGTTTTTCGTTAACAATAGATACTTTTTTGCCGATTATAGCGTTAATTAGAGTAGATTTCCCTGAATTTGGAGGGCCAATAACAACAACTTTTACATCATTAGAGATTGAACTATATGCCTTCATATCCTCATTAAATGAAGCGAAAAACAGTTTAAATTCATTAATTTTGCTTGTAACCTCTTCGATATAAACATTTACATCTTCATCCGAAAAGTCAATTAAAGTTTCAACTAGAACCCGTGTCTCTCTCAACTTATCTTGAATAGCTGATATTTTTACTTTTAGCCCGCCTTCAAGGCTGTTTTGTGCGGCTTTCAAAGAAGCTTTTGAATTGGCATTTATAATTTCTATTACAGCCTCAGACTGATCCAGAGAAAGCTTATTATTTAAAAAAGCTCTTAAAGTAAATTCGCCTGGCTTAGCTATTTTTGCCCCTGAATCCAAGCATTTCTTTATTACTTCTTCCACAATATAAGGATTCCCATGGGTTGAAATTTCTACAATATCTTCCCCTGTGTAAGAATTTGGAGCCTTAAAGATAGTAAGTACACACTTCTCAATTAAGTCATAATTTAAAGGAAACTTAACCACAGATATCTGTTTTTTAAGCTTATTTTTTGTTATTTTTTGAATAATAGAAAAGGCCTTATCGCCTGAAAGCCTTATTACAGAAATAGCACCTCTTCCAGGCGGAGATGAACAAGCTACAATAGTATCTTTTTCACTAAGCACTTCTAGGAGAATGCATGAGCATTTGTATTGCAGACACTAAAGAGTTAATGAGCCAATACAGAACTAAGCCCGCAGGGAAGAAAGCAAACATTACACCAAATATTAACGGCATAAACTTAAACATCTTTGCTTGCATTGGGTCTATCCCAGCAGGCTGTGGTTGAAGCATTTGCATGGCCCACATGGCCCCAATATTAAGAATAGGCAATATAAATAGAGGGTCTCTTGATGATAAATCTGTGATCCATATCATAAAAGGAGCATATCTTAGCTCAACGGTTTCAATTAAAACCCAATAAAAAGCAAGAAAAAAAGGCATTTGAAGCAACATTGGCAGACACCCAAGGGCCGGATTAACTTTCTCATCCTTATAAAGCTTCATCATTGCTTGTGACATAGCCTGACGGTCTCCAGAATGTCTTTCCTGAAGATCTTTGAGTTGAGGCTGAATTTGCCTCATTTTGCCCATAGATTTGTATGAAACGTAAGATAAAGGCCATAAAATCACTTTAATTAGCAAAGTAACTAAAACAATAGCCCATCCCCAATTTCCGACCATATCATAGAAGAATTGCATGGCCAGAAACATTGGCTGCCCTATCCAGTATAAAAATCCATAATCTACAGCCAAAGGAAGGTCTTGGTTTGCCTTGGATAACTCTGACTGAACTTTTGGACCAAAATACAGTGAATAACTAAAAGAAGTCTCTTCAAATGGCTGAATTTTTATTGGCCTTCCGACGACTCCAACCGAAAACTTCTCGTTTGTCTTGTTTTTTTTCCCAACGAAAACATTTATGTTTTCTTGGTCAGGAATAATAGCAGTTAAGAAATAGTGTTCTAGGAAAGCAGTCCAGCCTTTTATAGAATTTTCTTTAAAATCGCTTTCTTCTAGCTCTCCCAGATTAACTTTTTGATAATTATCAGATTCAGTAGAAAAAACTGGACCAAGGTAAGCAAAGTTTGCTGGGTCTCCAAAAAATGCGCCTTCAGTCCCAGGAGGCTTAAGGGAGTTTCTTTCTATTTTTGAATAAGACGAAGAATTTATAACTTCTGAAGATAAGTTTCTAATGATGTGCTTAACTTCTACAAAATAATTTTCAGGTTGAAAAGATATAATCTTTGATTCTTTAACAGAAGCAGACTCTCTCACAAACGTGTAGCTATTTGTATCTGAGCTCCTTTTTATATCTTCAATCTTGAAAGAAGAAAAATCTTGGTTAACGTTATTTCCAAAAACGAATCCAGATAATTGTGAATATTCGTTTCTACCACAAGCATCAAACATCAGTTTGTTGTTATTTGAGCCAATTTCGTCTGGATAATTTTTTAATTCAGCTTTTTTTAAGGAACCGTCTATTAAGCCAACAGAAATTTTCCAATTATTGGAATCTATTTCGTAGTCTCCGCCTGAGGCACAAGTTGTTGATACGGAATGCGTAATTAATTCTTCAGGCTCATTTTTTATGCTTTCATCAATAAAGCCAAAGTCTTCTGTTTGTGAGTAAGTACTTACTTCGGTTTTAACATTTTGTTTTACTGGTGTATTAGATGGTGGATCCCATCTAATAATTAGGAAATAGCTCATAATGAATACACAAGCTATTAGAAAATATCTTTGAAAATTTTCCATTACTCTTCTTTTCCAGGAACCGGGTCATATCCTTTGGATCCCAAAGGATGACACTTAGAAATTCTTTTAATTCCTAGACTTACCCCTTTTAAAACACCATGAAGGTTAATAGCCTCTATCATGTATTGACTGCATGTCGGCTGAAATCTGCAATTTGAACCTAATAAGGGGCTTAATGTAATTTGATAAAATTTAATTAAATATATAATTATTTTTTTCATTCAATTTCTTAGTTAAATTCAAAAATAGAGTCTTTATTTCTCTCCTTAATACTTCTTTTTTAAAATCTAAAATTCTTTTTTTTGAAACCACAATCAATGATACTTTAGATTCCGCAAAGATATCGATAGATAAATTCCTAATAATTCTCTTTAAATAATTTCTGTGAACCGCAAGTTTAATATTTTTTTTAGGAAGAATCATGCCCAGCTTAAAATTGTCGTTTGTAATTAGTATCAAAGCTCTAAAATTTTCTGAACTTATATTTTGGCTGGAATTATTGAAGACTTCATCGAAGTCATCCTTTCCCACTAAAGGCTTATAAGACAACTTAAACTGTGAGAGACTTTCTTCCCTTGCTTCTTCTACTTTTTAAAACTTGTTTTCCTGAAACGCTAGAATTTCTCGCCCTGAAACCATGAGTTCTTTTTCTTTTTATCTTGCTGGGTTGATACGTTCTTTTCATTTTTTTAAGATTTGATTGAGCAAAAGAATAATATAGATTGAAAAGATAAAAGCAAGAAAAAATAAATAGTAATAAATAAAAAAAACTAAGAACTAACAGGTTATACACAGAAAATTAATAGCATATCCTGTGGATAACTTTGTGTATAAGGTATATTATCATTTTATCTGTCATGATGATCAAATCTTGGAAAAAATGTAAAAAAGCTCTTCAAAAGGAAATGTCCCAGGAAGAATTTAACGCCTGGATTAATCCTTTAGAGTTTTCTATAAATAAGTCTCCTTCAGGAAGCAAGGATCTTTTTATACTTGCTCCCAACGCTTTCATTAAAGAACATGTGAGAGAAAATTACGACGAAATCATTAGAAAACACTTATTAAAAGAAGATTTATCAGATATGCCGCTTGTATATGAGCTCATATCTGTGCGTAAGCCATTGATTAATAAGGAAAATAATAAAAATTTAAGTCTTTTTCTTAACAAAGATAACACTCTTAATGATGATTACACTTTCGAAACATTTGTAGAGGGTAAATCTAATAACATAGCACTTGCAGCTGCTAAACAGGTTTCTGAGTCTAAAAATGCAGCTTATAACCCACTTTTCATATATGGGGGGGTTGGACTGGGGAAGACCCATCTAATGCATGCTGTCGGAAATAAGCTAAAAGAGCAGGACAAATCCAAAAATATTGTCTATGTACATTCAGAAAGGTTCGTAAGCGACATGGTGAAGTGTTTGCAGCTAGGATCAATAAACGATTTTAAAAATTTTTATAGATCTGTTGACGCTCTTCTAATCGACGATATTCAATTTTTTGCTGGTAAAGAACAATCTCAGGAAGAGCTTTTTCACACTTTTAACACCTTATTAGAAGGTGGCCAACAAATGATTCTAACTTGTGACAAATATCCTAAAGAAATAGACGGTTTAGAAGAGAGGCTTAAATCTAGGCTTGGGTGGGGCCTTCCAGTAAGCATAGAGCCGCCTGAATTAGAAACAAGAGTCGCAATTTTGTTAACTAAAGCATCAGAAATGGAATTAAACCTGTCAGAAGACTCAGCTTTTTATATTGCTGAAAAAATTAGATCTAATGTTAGAGAGCTTGAAGGGGCATTAAGAAGAGTAGGTGCTAACGCGAAATTCACGAATAGAGAAATTGATGTAAATTTGATTAAAGAGTCTCTAAAAGACTTACTTGCTATTCAACAAAGACAAATAAGCATAGAAAACATACAAAAAACCGTCTCTGATTACTACAACATAAGGGTTTCTGATCTTTTATCTAGCAAAAGAACGCGTTCTCTAGCAAGGCCAAGACAAGTCTCAATGTGTTTATCAAAAGAATTAACTAATCACAGTTTGCCAGAAATAGGAGATTCTTTTGGCGGCAGGGATCATACGACTGTATTGCACGCATGTAGACGAATTACAGCCCTTAGAGAAGAAGATGCTGACATAGCAGAAGATTACACTAAATTAATAAGAACATTGACAGCATGAAATTTTCAGCAAAAAAAGAGTCTTTAGCGGATAAACTTTCATTATGTTCGTCAATTGCTGAGAAAAGACAAACAATTCCTATACTTTCTAACGTTTTATTGAAGGCAAATAATGGAAATTTAACGATTGTTGCTACTGATTTAGAAAGACAGTTATCTCTTATTGTTTCAGATTGCTCGATATCGGATGATGGAGAAACAACTGTATCAGCTAGAAAACTATTTGAACTCATAAGGTCTGTTCCAGATGATACAGAGTTAAATTTCGAAGTTATTGAAAACCAACTTGAAATTTCAGCATTAAGCTTTCAAGCAGACTTGGCCGTTTTACCTGTTCAGGATTTTCCATTCGTGGATCTAGAGGATCATAATTTTAATATTACTTTGAATGGCAGCAAGTTTGGCAAGGTCTTAGAAAGCACCAGTTTTGCTATGGCATCAGCAGACGTTAGATATTATTTAAATGGATTGTTATTTGAGACTGCTCAAAAGAAAATAAATATGGTCGCTACTGATGGTCATAGACTTGCCTGGGGATCTTATTCACATTCTGAAAATTTGGAAGATAAAAAATTAATCATTCCCAGATCTACTGCACTAGAGTTACAAAGAATTTTAAATTTATTTCCTGAGGAAATTTCTTTCTCTTCAAACAATTCTCAATTAAAAATTGAATCTGATAATTTTACTTTTATAAGCAAATTAATTGAAGGAGCTTATCCAGATTATAAAAAAGTCTTTCCTTCGGGTGAGGAACAATCTCTTGCAACTTCTAAGCCTCCCATTCTTACCGCGCTTTCACGATCAGCAGTTCTTTCTAATGAAAAATTTAGAGGCGTGAAATTTGAACTTAGCAAAGACAAATTAAAAATCCTTGCTAATAATCCAAACAAAGAAAGTGCAGAAGAAGAGTTGGATGTAGATTATTCTGGACAAGATTTGGAAATAGGCTTCAATATAAATTACGTTCAAGAATCTTTAAATTATCTTCCGGGTGATGATATTGAATTTGTTTTTTTTGGTTCGGAAAATTCCTGCTTAGTTAAAAATTCTTCCAGTGATGATTTAGTACACGTAATCATGCCGATGAGGTTATGATGAAATGCCGCTATCAAAAATCAATTTAAATAATTTCAGATCTTTTAAAAACTCTTCTTTTGACCTTTCAAAAAAGAATTTAATTCTTGGAAAAAATGGGGCAGGGAAGTCTTCTTTTTTAGAGGCGATTTTTTTCATTCTATCTAAAAAATCTTTCAGAACATCTTCTGCAAATGCAATGATTAATTTTGGATCAAATTTTTTTAAAGTAGATGCGATCTTAAATGGAGAAAAATTTTCTTTAACAAAGGAATTATCATCCTCAGTAAAATCTAAATCAGTAAATATTCAAAACGACTTTCTGCCCCTGGTGCTAAATAATTTTTCTTTGAGTCTTTTGGAAGCTCCAAAGGAGAACAGAAGGTCATTTATAGATTACTTAATGTTTCACGTGGAACACGATTACAAAATAGATCACTTGAAGTTTAAAAAAGCCCTTGCCCAAAGAAATAGGGCACTGAAAAAAAGCTCTTCTTCAGAGCTTAAATCTTGGACAAAAGTCTTCATTGATTTGTCTCAGAAATTGACCAAAAAGAAGCTTCAGTTTATAGATTCTTTTTTAAAAAGCTTTCCGTCTTTTGTAGATTCCTTGTCTATACCTGAAAACCTAAAAGATAAGTTTAAGGAGATCTCAATTACTTACGATAAAGGATGGAAAGATAACTTATTAGAGGAGTTAAGGAAGTCTTTTGTTAAGGATCAGTCAAGGGGATTTACCTCTTTAGGGCCGCAAACTTCTGATTTAAGCGTTAAAATAAATAAACAAGATTCTGGAAATATTTTATCAAGAGGCGAACAAAAGCTATTGATTTTATTGATTTATTTATTTTTTGTAAATGCTTACAACGATCTTAGACCAAACAAAACAATTTTCTTGCTTGACGACTTGCCTTCTGAGCTTGATGACAAAAACCTGGACTTAGCACTAAGTCTTCTCCAAGATGCTGATTGTCAATTATTTATAACTTCTTTGGAAAACTTAGAAAAATATAAGTTTGATTTTGTAATTGATTTATAATACTTGATGCCTAAAAAAGCTCCTAAAAAAGAAGTTTATGACTCTTCGAACATTAAAGTTCTGAAGGGCCTAGAAGCCGTCAAAAAAAGACCAGGAATGTACATTGGAGATACCGATGACGGTACTGGTTTACACCACATGATCTTCGAAATTGTAGACAACTCTATAGATGAAGCGTTAGCGGGTTTTTGTGATGAAATTAAGGTTGTTATTCATTCCGATGCAAAAGTTAGTGTCAGTGACAATGGCAGAGGTATACCAGTAGACATTCATAAAGATGAAGGCATTTCTGCAGCTGAAGTGATAATGACAAAGTTACATGCCGGCGGAAAGTTTGACGATAATTCCTACAAAGTTTCTGGGGGGCTTCATGGCGTTGGAGTTTCAGTGGTAAATGCTTTATCAGAAACTTTAGAGCTGGAAATCAAAAGAGAAGGTAATATTTACAAGCAATCCTATAAGGATGGTGTTCCAAAAAATAAGATTAAAAAAAGTGGATCTACAAAAGATCAAGGCACGTCTTTAACGATCGTTCCTTCAGAATCTACTTTTGGCAAGAACAGAGTATTTGATTACGAGATCGTTCAAAAAAAATTAAGAGAGTTGTCTTTTTTAAATTCAGGAGTGCAAATAGAACTCATTGATGAGAGATCTTCAAAAAGTAACGTTTTCAAGTCTACTGGCGGCCTAGAAGAATTTGTTTCTTATAAAAATAAAAATAAAACCGCGCTAAATAAAATCTTTTCTTTCAGCAAAGAAGCAGGCAAGGGTATCTCTATAGAAATTGCTTTACAGTGGAATGATTCTTATCAGGAAAACATTCAATGTTTCACCAATAACATCCCTCAACGCGATGGAGGAAGTCATTTAGTAGGTTTTAGAACTGCCCTAACTAGAACTCTAAATAATTTCATGGAGAAAGAAGGGTATTTAAAAAATGAAACATCTCCGCCAAGCGGTGAGGATGCCCGCGAAGGACTCACTGCAATTATTTCAACTAAGCTTCCTGATCCCAAATTTTCATCTCAAACAAAAGACAAGTTGGTCTCTTCAGAAATAAAACCGGTTGTTGAGCAAGAAACCTATAAACACCTTTCTGATTATTTATTAGAAAATCCAAACGAGGCAAAAATAATTGTCTCAAAAATATTGGAAGCTTCAAGAGCGAGAGAAGCTGCCAGAAAGGCGAGGGAAATGACTCGTAAACAAGGTAGATTGGATGGATCTGGATTGCCTGGAAAACTTGCAGACTGTCAGGAAAAGAAACCGGAATTAAGTGAAATTTATCTCGTTGAGGGAGAATCAGCTGGAGGTTCAGCCAAACAGGGAAGAAACAGACAAAACCAAGCAATTTTGCCATTAAAAGGAAAAATCTTAAATGTAGAGAAAGCAAGACTGGACAAAGTATTAAGCAGTCAGGAAATAGTCATCTTGATTACCGCTCTTGGCTGTGGAATTAGAGACGAATTTACTCTAGAAAAACTTAGATATCACTCAATAGTTATCATGACCGATGCTGATGTAGATGGTTCTCACATCAGAACTCTTCTTTTAACTTTTTTCTACAGACAAATGCCTGAGTTAATAGAAGCTGGCCATATTTTTATTGCCCAACCTCCGCTTTATAAAGTAAAGAAAGGCAAAAAAGATATTTATTTAAAAGATGAAGAAGCTCTGCAAGAATTTTTGGTGGACAAAGCAGTGGATGAAACTGAACTGTTTGCAACAGCATCTAAAAAAATAGAAGCTGGAAAATTCAAAGAATTATTAAAACTCTTCAATAGTTTTCAATCCACTGTTTCAAACCCATCGGTTTCTTTAGACCAAGATATTCTAATTTCAATGTTGAATGCAGATGAGTTTCCTTCTTCGCCATCAGCTGAAAATGTAAAAAAATGGATAAAAGTCTTTCTTAAAAATATCGAACAGAAAAAAGGTGTCGCATGGAAGGCTTCAATTGATGAGAAAAATAAGCAGTCTATTTTGGTTGAAAGGTCTGAACACGGCCACTCATCTTTTTCTATAATTCCTTTTTCGTTTTTCAAATCTAATCAGACAACTCCTTATAAGATCATCAAGGCTTACAAAAAAGCACTTAAAGATCTCAAATTAAAAACAAGTTATCTTGTAATTTCTGAAGAAAAAATAAAAATAGAAGATTTTCTTAAACCATTCAATAAATTAATGGACTCTACAAGAAAAGGTTTATCTCTTCAGAGATATAAAGGGTTAGGCGAAATGAATCCAGAACAGCTATGGGACACTACTATGAACCCTGTTGGCAGAAGATTGGTTCAAGTAAAGATTGAAGATGCCGATGAAGCCAGTGATCTGTTTGAGCAACTTATGGGAGATAATGTCGAAAATAGAAGAGAGTTTATTGAAACCAATGCCTCTTTAATTGGCAATATAGATATTTAATTCAAAAAAGTTCTGAATATTTGTTTTCCGTCCAGTCCCTAACTATCTTTGTTGTTTCAGAGGAGCTTTCTGTTGGTTGAATAGGGTCTCCAATAAAAAAAATTACATCGCCCGGCCTTATAATAAAATCCCCGCCATACCAAGATTCCCCTGCATTATGGACGATAGGGATAATTTCACTATCTGTTTGCAAAGCTAATTCCGCTCCCGTTTTTTTGTAAATACCAAGTTCTCCCGGTTTTCTTCTAGTGCCTTCTGGGTAATAGATTAAAGAAAAACCAGAATCTAATAATTCCTTTCCCATAGAAAAAATCTTTTTTACAGCTTCCGAGCCCTTACCTCTATCAATTGGAATTGAACTAAGCAGTCTCAAAGCCCAGCCAATAATTGGCCATGATAATAAAACATCTTTCAGAATAGTTGCTGTAGGAACAAATCTTTCATACAAAACCAAAGTTTCTATAAAACCTTGATGGTTAGGAAAGTAAATTTTTTTTCTTGGTGAATTTATAACCTCAACATTTCCTTCAAAAACAATCTTTACTCCGCAACAAATTCTTATCCACCAACGAAAGAAAGCAACCCAGGAAAGAATAATTTTCTGTCTGAATTTTCTATCAATAAAAATACAAGCTGGGAAGGTTAAAGATATGACTATTAAAGAAATTCCTAAAACTACATAAAAAAGCAAAGATCTTACATATGAAATCATTGGCAGATAAATTTTGTTGCTGACAATAGATTTTCAAAAACTTGAGCTTGAGAAGTATCATGATTTTTCAACGTGATCTCTCCATAACCAGTTTTAACCAACAAAGGTTTGCATTCATGAGCGAGAGCACATTGAACATCAGAAAATTTATCTCCAATAAAATAACTGCCTTTAAGATTAATATCTAAAATTTTCTCTGCTTGGAGCAAAAGGCCGGTTTTTGGTTTTCTGCATTCACAATTATCTTCGGGTCTGTGGGGACAAACTTCTATATGAATAATATCTGATCCGTGTTCTCTAACTTTTTGTTTCATGTGAGAATTGACGTTATCTATTTGATCTCTAGAAGCTATGCCAAGACTAATACAGGCCTGATTTGTGGCAACAACAATTTTAAAATTATTCTCGGATAAAATAGATAATGCTTCTAGGCTTCCATCCTCAAATTTAAAATCTGCCGGCTTTGTAACATAATCAAAGAGATCAACGTTAATAACGCCATCTCTATCAAGAATAATGTACTTCTGGTCTGACATCCTTAGCCCTTAAAAAGCTTCAGAATGCTTGTTTCTAATTCTTTTAAGTCTATCACTTCTTGCTCCATAGTATCTCTATCTCTAAAAGTAACTTTGTTATTTTCTATGGTGTCATAGTCAACTGTTATACAAATGGGGGTGCCAATTTCATCATGTTTTCGATAACTCTTTCCGATATTTCCGGTGTTTTCAACAGCAACTCTTCCAATATTTAGCTTTAAAAGACTGTTTTTTATTTCTAAAGAAGCGCTTACTATTGCTTCTACGTTCTTTTTAAGAGGAATAACAGCCACTTTTATAGGAGATAGGTGCTTTTTTAGAGACAATACTACCCTTTTCGTATCATTTAAAAGATTTTCTTCCTTATATGCGTCGTTTAGAATAGCTAAAAATGCCCTTTCGACCCCCGCACTTGGTTCAATAACATAAGGCACAAGCCATTTATTTGATATTTTATCTTGGAAAGCAAGTTTAGCTTTTGATGCCTTATTCTCCTTGGTTTTAGCTTGTATGTTGAATTCTTCTTGAGACTTGGTATGAGATCCTAAATCGAAATCTGTTCTATTCGCAATCCCCTCCAGTTCCTCTGTTCCATGAGGAAATTTATACATAATATCTGCCGTTGCCTTGGAGTAATGAGATAATTCCTCTTTGGGAACATTTAAAATCTCTAAATTTTCTTCATTTAGGCCCTGATCTATCCACCATTTCATTCTTTCTTTAATCCAATATTCATGAAATTTCTCATCATCTTTCGGTTCAACAAAATACTCCATTTCCATTTGCTCAAATTCTCTTTTCCTAAAGATAAAATTTCTGGCTGTTATTTCATTTCTAAATGCTTTACCAATTTGGGCAATTCCAAAAGGCAGCGTTCTAGAAGTGCTGTCTAAAACATTCTTAAAATTAATAAAAATATGCTGAGCTGTTTCTGGACGAAGATAGGCAATGGAGGAGCCATCGTCTACTGGCCCGATATTAGTCTTAAACATCAGATTGAAATCTCTTGGCTCGGTTAAATTTGTTGACCCACAATTTGGACACTTCATTTCATCTAGAGTATCTGCTCGCATTCTGAATTTACAATCCTTGCAATCAATTAAAGGATCAGTGAAAGTATCTTCGTGACCTGACTGAGCAAAGATGTTTTGGCTGCCCAAAATTGATGAATCCAAGCCTTCTATATCATCTCTTTGGTAAATCATAGATTCCCACCAAGCTCTCTTGATATTGTTGGCAAGTTCAACACCGAGCGGCCCATAATCATAGACGCCCTGCATTCCTCCATATATTTCTGCAGTTTGAAAAATAAAGCCTCTTCTCTTACAAAGAGAGACAATTTTATCCATTTTATTTTCTGCCATACATGTATCTTATAAGAAGTAAGTACTTACTATTCTTTCCAAAAGAATGCTGTAAATAATACCAACAAGGTATAGATTTCTAATCTTCCGAGTATCATTACAAAAGCCAAAAGGACTTTCGTAAAAGCATCCATTCCTGCGTAATTATAAGCTACTTCACCAAGTCCTGGACCTAAATTATTTAGACATGCTGCTATTGCTGAAAAAGCAGTTTCTGTATCTATCCCCTGCCCCATTAAGATAAAAGATCCAACTAAAAAAGTAAGCAGGTAAACTGTTAAAAATCCCCAAACAGAATCAGCAACTTCATTGTTAATTTTCTTTTTACCAATTTTTAAAGGTAAGACAAGATTTGGGTGTATAAGTTTTTTAAGCTCTCTTCTCGCATGATTCAAAAGCACCAAGCCTCTTATCGCTTTAAATCCTCCAGCAGTTGATCCTGCACAAGCTCCTATCATGCCAATAAAAATTAGTAGTTGAGGGAGGTAAGTTGGAAATGAAGTATGATCCAAAACCGTAAACCCAGTAGTTGTCGCAAACGAAGTGACAGTAAATAAGGAAGATACAATTAGATTCGAAGAAATCTCGGAGCTACTAAACCAGATAGTTAATAAGAATACAAGAAAAGCAAGAAAAAGCATTTTCCAATAAAACCCGAATTCAGGATCTTTTAAATAGTTGAATAATCTAAAATTCGAAAAAGAAAGGTAATGCAGAGAAAAACTTATGCCAGAAATAAACATAAAAATAACAGCCAAAATATATATTGTGTTGTTGTTGAAGAAGGCAAAACTCTCGTTGTAATTGGAAAAGCCTCCAATCGCAATCGTAGTAAAAGAGTGAACAACTGCGTCGAAATATTCCATCCCAGCTATAAAGTAGGACAGGAAACAAAGCAAAGTAAGAATGAGATATATGTAAACCAAAACCATAGCGGTTTCAGCAATTTTTGGCCTTAACTTGCTTTGATTTATAGGCCCTTGAGTTTCACCTCTATATAGCTGCATTCCACCAACCCCTAAAAGAGGCATCAAAGCAATGGCTAATACAATAATACCAAGACCGCCTATCCATTGGAGCAAGCCCCTATAAAACAGAATAGAGTAATATTCCCCTGAAAGATCAGAAAATATCGTTGCACCTGTAGTTGTTAAACCTGAAGTAGCTTCAAAGTAAGCACTCACTATTGATAAATCTCCTTTTGTTCCAAATATAAGTGGTAAAGTTGCAAAAATAGTAAAGAATAACCAAAGCAGAACGGTTAACAAAAAACCCTCTTTAACTCTTATGCCTTCATATTTCTTTTCAAAATTAACTAAATAAAGAAAGGAGCCAAATGCAAGGGTAATAAGAAAGGAATAGGCAAAAGCTGCAATATTATCTTCGTTATAGATAATTGAAACTATAATTGGTGTAAGCTGTAAAAAAGAAAAGGCGATCAAACCTATTCCCAAAACTCTAGAAATTAACCTAAACTTCATTTAAATTTCTTAAAAAGCATCAAATATCTTCTTAACTCATTAAACTTGTTTCTAGCGCTGGGAAAAGTTTTTTATCAGACAAGAAGATAATTATGTGGTCATCTTCGTGAATTTTAACATCATGATGAGCAATTTTAACTTCTTTTCCACGTATTACAGCACTTATAGTACAACCATTTGGCAGCTTAATATCATCTATTCCTTGACCTATGATCTTAGGAGTTGTTTCAGGGCTGGCTATTAGCTCCAAAGCTTCAGATTTACCTTTTTTAAAGGTATGGGCCCTTTCAATCTTTGCTTTAGTTATGTTTTTCAGAACAACCCCAATTGTAATCTCATTTGGAATTACAGTAATGTCTACTTCACCTTGATGAATCAAATCTAAAAATGATTGTTTATTCATTAAAGAAAGCACTTTTTTTGCACCAAGCTTTTTTGCTAACAAGGAAGACATTACATTTGCCTCATCACTATCAGTGACTGCACAAAACATATCAATCGATTCTATGCCTTCTTCAATCAATAAATCTTCATCTGTTGAATCGCCATTGAGGACCAAAGCGGAATCTAAATTTTCAGATAGGTAATCTCCTCTTTTTCTACTTTTTTCAATAATCTTTACAACGCTAAATTTATCTTCAAGGATCTTTGCCAATCTTCTACCAATCTTTCCGCCACCTGCAATCATTATATTCTTGTACTTAGAATCTCTTGGTCTAATTTCGGACATTACTTTCTTTATATTTCCTTTCGCAGAGATAAAGAAAACTTCATCACCGTCTTTTATATAATCCTCGCCACTAGGAATAATGATCTCTTCTTCTCGATAGATAGCCGCAACTCTAGTATCTGCATTAGGAATGTGCTCTCTTAGTTCTGAAACTTTATGACCTGTAATTGGAGCCCCTTCGACAGCCTTTACACTCACCATCGAAGCTCGTCCATCACCAAAATCTAAAACTTGAAGGGCTCCTGGAAGCTGTACCAATTTTGAAATATATTCCGTGATAAGAGTCTCTGGAGAAATTAAAACATCAATCGAATATTCTCCATTTTCAAAAATCTGACTACCCTTGCCTTTGAGATATTCTCTAGCTCGAATTCGAGCCATTGTTCTGGTTTTCTTATTTAGATGTTTAATCATCTGACAGGCAACCAAATTAACTTCATCATATTCGGTCATGGCAATAGCCAACTCTGTATCTTGTATATTTGCGTCTTCGAGAGTTTGTGGATAGCAACAATTTCCACACACAATTTTTATATCGTGTTGTTCCGACTCTTTTTCGAGTTTTTCTTCGTTAAGATCTACGAGGGTTATGCTGTGACCATCTTCAGATAGAATTTCGGTTAATTCTGATCCAACTTGGCCGGCACCTAAAATTAAGATGTTCAATTAATACTCCAATAAAAATTATACTCTCAGAAAAATAATATTGTGAATTTGATTATCACAATTTAAAGCTTTCATCGGAGTTAAAAAAATCTTTTGATCCATTATAGAAACTTTTGTATTCCATTCGTTTTTTATTCTGTCTGGCAAGTTCTTTAATTTCGACACACTGATCTAATCCAGAGACTAAAAATTCGTTTTTATCAGCCTTAATAACTTTTCCAGGATCCGAAGCGGGCAGGGCATTTATTTTTGCACGGTGAATAATAATTCTTTCATTTTTATATTCTGAAAATGCACAAGGATTAGGACAAAGACCATTAATTTTACCAACTATTTCTTCCGCTGATTTTGTCCAATCTATTTTAGCTTCGTCTTTGGTTACTTTGGGAGCGTAAGAAGATTCATTTTCATTTTGTTCAGTAAGTGAAAATGTGTTTTCCTCAATAGAATCAATAACTTGTAGTATATTTCTAGATGAAATATAGCTCATAATTTCCTCTAAATCTTCTGTATTCGTTCCTTCCTCAATAGGAAATTTTACGCTGGTTAGAATTGGACCCGTATCTAGACCAGCATCCATTTTCATGAATGTAATTCCTGTTTCTCGGTCGCAGTTAATTATGCTTCTTTGAATTGGAGCTGCGCCTCTGTACTTAGGCAATAAAGAAGTATGAATGTTAAAGCTTCCATGTTTTGCCACATTCAAAAGTTCTTCACTGATGATGTGTCCAAAAGCAAAGACAAGAAGAAGATCGATATTGAGTTTTTCCAAGGTAGGTCTGAACTTTTTATCTTTGATTTCATCATATGAAAAAATTTTAATTTTTTTCTCTTCCGCAAAAACTCTAATTGGACTTTTAACAAATTTTAAACCTCTACCCGAACGCTTTTCTTCTGCACAAATTACTCCAACTAAATCGTGTTCAGATTCGTAGAGTGTTTCTAAAGTTTTAAGAGCAATCTTCGGCGTAGCAGCAAATAGGATTTTCATTATTTCTGTTTGACAATTTTATTTCGGATTCTTCTTCTTTTTAGTTCAGAAATATGATCAACGAATAGCCGACCATTGAGGTGATCAAGTTCATGCTGGACAACTTTGGTCAATAGTCCTTCTGGTTTAATTTCTTGTTTTTTTCCATTTAGGTCTTGATAGGTGAGCTTAATTTCTGATGGTCTAGAAATTTTCTCAAAAAAACCTGGAACACTTAAACAGCCTTCATCGTAATCCTCAGTTTTAGAAGGATCCAAAATTTGAATTGCTGGATTGACGATTACTAAAGGTTCATTTTTTTCTGGACTGATGTCGATAACTGCTACTTGTTTAGCAATACCAATTTGAGTTGCAGCCAGACCAATGCCATTTACAGAGTGCATGGTTTCGAACATATCGTCCGTTAAAGTTTTCAACTCGTCATCAAAACTTTCGACAGGCTTTGCTTTAATACGCAAATCTTGATCAGGAAATTTTAAAATTTTTCTAATTGCCACGATTGTTATTCAATTTATTTTTATCATCTGTAAAATAACATTTTAGTTAAGGAGATCAAAAATGAAAGTTTCAATTGTCATGGGTTCAAAATCAGATTTAGATTTAGCAAAAGCTGCTGGAGAAATTCTCGATACGCTCGACGTTCCATATACAATAAATATTTTAAGCGCGCACAGAACACCAGAGCTATTGCATGCCCACATAGATGAGGCAATAACAGATGGAGTCAGAGTTTTTATAGGCATTGCAGGTTTGGCCGCTCACTTGGCAGGAAATGTTGCCTCCAAAACGACGCTACCAGTCATTGGCGTTCCAGGAGATGGCGGACCCTTGAATGGATTTGATGCTCTTTTATCTACAGTGCAAATGCCTAAAGGCGTGCCAGTAGCAACGGTTGCCATTGGTAAGGCAGGAGCCATAAATGCAGGATATTTAGCTGCTCAAATGTTATCCACAGGCAACGAGGAACTCGCTGAAAAGGTTAAAAACCTCAGAGAAGAACAAAAAGAAGCCCTAAAAAAGGAAAACGAGGAGCTTCAAAGCTAAATTATCAAGGGAAATGATTTACGCATACCCAACTGAGGGAGTTTGGGGTTTAGGCTGTCTGCCTAATTCAGAAGAAGATGTAAAAAAAATTTGTTTTCTTAAACAAAGAACATTAGACAAGGGCATAATTTTAGTTTCAGGACATTTTTCCCATTTTGATCCTTACCTATCACACTTGTCTGAAGATTTGATAAACAAAACAAAAAGTAAGTGGCCTGGTGCTCATACCTGGTTGGTTCCAGCAAATGATAATGTTCCATCTTGGATAAAAGGTAACAGCGACTTTGTGGCTTTGAGGCAAAGTGTTCATCCTTCAATTATTGAACTCTCTGAAAAGTTAAATAGTGTTATCACTTCCACTTCAGCGAATATTTCTTCAGAACCTCCAGCAAAAAATGCTGATGAAGTTAGAAACTTATTTGGAGACGAGGTATCTATATTGGAAGGAGAGCTTGGCGGGGCAGATAAACCTACTCCAATACAAAATTTAATAACTGATGAATGGATAAGAAATTAAAACTCGCAGTAATAGGTAAGCCAATTGGTCACTCAAAGTCTCCGGAGATTCATCAAGACTTTGCCGATCAATTTGATGCAAAAATTGAATTCAGAAAAGATGAAGTTTCACCAGAAACTTTGGAAACATGGCTTGCTGACTTTTTTAAGGATGGTGGCAAAGGTGTTTCCATAACACTTCCGCTTAAAGAAGAAGCTTTAAATTATGCAGATGAAATTTCTGATCGGGCTAGACTAGCCTTAGCTTGCAATGTTATTTATGCGAAAGATGAAAGATTATTTGCAGACTGTACCGATGGATTTGGTTTAACCAAAGATCTAGAAGAAAATTTGAAAGTCTCTTTAAAGGATAAGAAGATATTGATTTTGGGAGCTGGAGGAGCTGCTCGTGGAATTATTCCTTCTATTATCGAAAAAAAACCAGCGAAGCTGAAAGTGGCTAATAGAACTGAAAGCAAAGCTCTTTTATTGAGAGAAGACTTAGAAGCAAAGGTTAGTCTAAAAGAAAAAAACATAATATTTGAAGTTGGAGACCTTTCGGATGATTTTTTGTTGGATGATTCCTATGATCTTGTTATCAACTCAACTTCAATTTCAACGCAAGCTGGAGAATCCATAGGGCTACCAAAAGCTTTATTTTCAGGCACAAAGCTAGCATACGATCTCTTTTATTCTGCTAAAAAGACAGCCTTTATGCAGGAGGCTTTAGCAGCTGGAGCTGAAAAAGTATCGGACGGCTGGGGCATGCTGGTTGAGCAGGGCGCAGAGTCATTTAGATTATGGACTAATCTTATTCCAGATACTTCTAGATTGCTGGAAAAGCCTATTGATTAAGGCTTATTCATATATAATTCTTGCACATAACGCCCACAAAAAAACTTTTTGAGATGTATTTGAAAAAATTTATTCTATGCCTCGCGGCATTGTTCTTAGCGCCTCTGTCTTTTTCGGCCTGGGACGACATCAATATGACCCCTGGCGTTAACGCCATTGCCCAAGAAATCTTTGGCTTGCACATGACGATTTTTTGGATTTGTGTCGTCATTGGTGCGCTGGTTTTGGGCTTCATGGTCTTCCTTATTATCAAGTATCGTAAGAAAGAAGGCGTTGAACCTGCTGATTTTGATGACAACCCAAAATTAGAACTGACCTGGACAATATTGTTTGCGGTCATTTTGGTCGGTATGGCAATTCCTGCTACTACCACCATGATCAAAGCTTACGATGACGAAGAGGGTGACATCAACATTCTGATCACTGGGCATCAGTGGAAGTGGCAGTATGAGTATATGGAAGATGAGGTGAGTTTTTTCAGTAACCTCCTGACTTCTCTGGATGCAAGAAACAACATTGCTCCCAAAACGGAAAACTATCTTTTGGAGGTCGATGAGCCATTGGTTATCCCAGTGAACAAAAGAGTAAGATTTTTAATCACTGCCAACGACGTGATCCATTCTTGGTGGGTTCCAGATTTTGCCGTGAAGCAAGATGCTATTCCGGGATTTATTAATACCGCTTGGACTTATGTTGATGAGCCTGGCGTATATCGTGGGCAATGTACTGAGCTATGTGGGGTTTACCACGGGTACATGCCGATTGTAGTCAAAGCTGTATCGGATTCTGATTACAAAGATTTCATTCAAGGAAAAAGAGACTTGAAAGCCCAACAAGCTCTTCTTACAGAAAAGCTCTGGGAAACAGATGAGCTATTTGCGATTGGCGAAGAAGTCTATTTAAAAAATTGCGTGGCTTGTCATCAAGTCAACGGTGCGGGTATTCCACCAGTTTTCCCAGCTCTAGCTGGCAGTGAAATCGTCATGAACGATAAAGCCAGACAAGTAGAGATTTTAATGGAAGGTGTTCAAGGTGCAGCGATGCAATCTTATGCAGAACAACTTACCGAAGTAGAAATTGCAGCAGTAATTACTTACACCCGAAAGGCATGGGGTAATGACGCTGGAGGCGATGGCGAAATTGTCGTGCCGAAAGAAATTTTAGATTATAAAAACAACAAACTATAAAAAGGAGCTTTAAAAAATGAGCGCAGTAATAGAAGGACATCACGACGATCATCATCATGGTCCGGCCAAGGGCATAACCCGTTGGCTTTACACTACCAACCATAAGGACATTGGTTCACTTTACTTGTGGTTCAGTTTCATCATGCTTTTCGTTGGTGGAGCAATGGCTATGGTCATTAGGGCTGAGCTTTTTGAGCCTGGAAGTCAGATTGTTTCCCCAGAATTTTACAACCAAATGGTCACCAATCATGGATTGATCATGGTATTTGGTGTAATCATGCCTGCTTTTGTTGGTCTGGCTAATTGGTTAATTCCAATGCAAATTGGTGCGCCGGATATGGCTCTGCCAAGATTGAATAACTTAAGCTTTTGGATTTTGCCTGCTGCTTTTGGAGTTTTACTTGCTACTTTCTTTATGGAAGGCGGAGCGCCAAACTTTGGGTGGACTTTTTATGCGCCTTTATCAACTGAATATGCACCACCTACAGTAACTTACTTTATTTTCGCAGTGCACATTATGGGAGCTTCTTCCATCATGGGCTCAATCAATGTGATAACCACAATTTTGAATATGAGAGCACCAGGCATGACTCTTATGAAAATGCCTCTATTTGTATGGTCTTGGTTAATTACTGCTTACTTATTAATAGCAGTGATGCCGGTTCTTGCCGGGGCGGTGACCATGATGTTAATGGATATCCATTTTGGTACCAGCTTCTTTAAAGCCGGTGGTGGAGGCGACCCAGTTTTATTCCAACACATATTCTGGTTTTTCGGTCACCCTGAGGTTTACATCATGATCTTGCCAGCCTTTGGAATTGTGTCTCATATTATTGAAACTTTTTCTAGAAAACCTATTTTTGGATACGACTCCATGGTTTATGCGATAGCCTCAATTGCGTTACTATCCTTTGTAGTTTGGGCGCATCATATGTTTACTGTTGGAATGCCAATAGCTGGAGAATTATTCTTTATGTACTCCACTATGCTAATTGCAATCCCAACTGGAGTGAAAGTTTTCAACTGGCTTTCAACTATGTTCAAAGGCTCGTTAACTTTTGAGACCCCAATGCTTTTTGCAATCGCTTTTGTAGCATTGTTCACAATCGGCGGTTTATCAGGTTTGATGTTGGCAATTGCTCCAGCGGATTTTCAATACCATGATACTTATTTTGTTGTTGCTCACTTCCATTATGTATTGGTACCAGGAGCGTTATTCTCAATCATTGCTGCTGTATATTATTGGTTACCTAAATGGACCGGTTACATGTATGACGAATTTATGGGCAAAACTCACTTCTGGTTATCTTTTGTGTCAGTAAATTTAACTTTCTTCCCAATGCATTTTGTTGGCCTTGCCGGCATGCCAAGAAGAATTCCAGATTATGCTATGCAATTTGCTGACTACAACATGATAGTTAGTGTTGGAGCGTTTTTGTTTGGATTGTCACAGCTGCTCTTTTTATATGTAGTTCTGAAAGCAATTTTTTACGGTAAAAAAGCTACAGGTCAAGTTTGGGAAGGCGCGCAAGGTCTTGAATGGACTTTAGATTCACCGCCTGCTTATCACACCTTTGAAACTCCCCCTAACTTAGAAGCTGGAGAAGCTAAAGGCTAAAATGAGCAGTATTAAAAAAAGCGTTTCGAAACTTTTTTTAGCAACGGTTGGAATGTTTTTGTTTGGCTTTGCCTTGGTACCGATTTACGATGTGTTTTGTGAAATCACAGGACTGAATGGAAAAGTCACTGGACCTACTTTTTCCGAGTATGAGGATATTGGTAACCGTGAAATAAAAATCACTTTTACTACTACCAACAACAATGGCATGCCATGGTTCTTTGATTCAGATAGATCTCAAATGAAAGTGAAGACTGGTGAGCAAAATTTAATGTCCTATGTCTTTACTAACACCACCGATAAGCCAATGATTGCTCAGGCAATTCCCAGCGTTTCTCCAGGCAAGGGAGCGCAATATTTTCACAAAACCGAGTGTTTCTGTTTTGAGCAACAATACCTTGAGCCCGGCGAGAGCATTTCGATCCCTTTGAAATTTGTCATTGATCCTGATTTGCCAGCAGACATTTCTTCTTTGGCTTTGGGGTATACTTTATTCGACATTACAAAAGATCAAATGACGAAACAAGCGAGCAACTAACATGAGTTCAGATTCTTCTTATTACGTACCTGAAAGCAGCAAGCTGCCAATATTCATGGCTTTTGGCTTGCTTCTTTTTGTATTGGGCGCGGGCAGTACGATTAATGATTTGGGCAAAGAAAGTTCGAATTCTTATATCCTTCTTATGACTTCGTTTGCTGTTATTTGGGGAGTAATGTTTGTTTGGTTCAGCAATGTAATCAACGAAAACAACAAAGGAATGTATAGCGACCAGCTCAACCAATCTTTTGTTTGGGGCATGGCTTGGTTTATTTTTTCTGAAGTCATGTTTTTCTTTGCATTTTTCCTGGCACTTGGCTATGTCAGAATGTTTTCTGTGCCATGGCTTGGTGGGGAAGGTGAAAAAGCGATAACGAATATTTTGTGGCCAGCTTTCGAAGCAACTTGGCCGGTCATGGTAACTCCTGATAATGAAACTTTTCCTGGAGCTGAAAAAAACATGAACATGCCAGGGATAACCAAACTGCATACCTGGCTACCTTTCTGGAATACTTTGTGTTTGGTGACTTCAAGCGGAACAATTGCACTGGCTGAGGCAGCTCTTAAAAAAGGCAAACGAGCAGCTTTTAAAAGTTGGATGGTGGTAACCATTTCTTTAGGTTTTATTTTCGTCTTTTTGCAAGGCTTAGAGTATTACGAAGCTTATGCGCACATGGGTTTAACTTTAGGTGCTGGTATTTATGGTACGACATTCTTTTTGCTTACTGGATTTCATGGTTTTCATGTTTGCTTAGGAGCAATCATACTAACAATCATGACCATACGTGGCTTTGGCGGCGCTTTTTCTGAACACGATCACTTTGGCTTAGCCGCCGGATCTTGGTATTGGCATTTTGTGGATGTTGTTTGGATCTTATTGGTACTAGTAGTTTATGTGTTTTAACCCCAAGGGGAGTTAAGACCTAGTTGACCTGTGTATAGACCGTATCCAATAGTCAATAAAAGTAGCATCGCTATAGTAACTCTTACTCGTAAAGTATAAATCGCCCTAGAGGTATTGCCTTTGTCTTTCAAAAGAAAAAATGCGCTTGAAAAAAGGCTAACCAGCATGGCAAGGGCAAGGACTGCGATTATGAATTTAAGCATTGGTTATGAAAGTTTCTGAATATTTGATTTTGTTGATCTTTCTCGTTGTCTTTATTGGATCATTATCTCTTGGTATTTGGCAAATAGACAGAGGCTATGACAAAAAGGCATTAGAAAATACTTTTTCTCAAAGACAATCCCTGCCTGTTGAAACAAATCCAGGCGAGCTCAATCAAAATTTATATTATAGGAATATACAAATTTCTGGGATTTTCGGTAAAAAAAATTTTTTTGTGGATAATAAAACTTTTAACGGCAAAGCTGGATATGTGGTTTTTTCACCATTTACTTTAGCTGACAGTAAAAAAATACTCGTTTCTAGAGGCTGGATAGAATCTGATCAAAGAGATTCTTTACCAGAGCTTTCTTTGCCTCAAAAAAAATTAAAACTAGATGGAATGATAAGACCTTTTTCAAAAGACTTCGTATTGGAAGATCAGGCAAAACAAATTGCAAACAACTTTATCATTCAAGGACTGGACAAAGAATTGATGGAAGATTTAAGTGGCTATAGATTTTTGCCTTATGTATTTGAGCTCTCTGCCTTATCTAATTTAAGTTTGGAGCCTATTTGGCGACCAACCTCATTGAAATCGACTAGGCATTTTGGTTACGCCATTCAGTGGTTTGCTTTAGCTTTGGTAGTTTTGTTTGGCGGTTATTATTTATTTAGAAAAAAGCAGGTGACATGAAAAATAAAGGCTTTCTTATAGCAATGATAATTTTTGGAACACCGTTTTTGGTTATCTCTTTGTCTACCTTTTGGTATTACGCAGGCCTTGGACCCAAAGCAACGGTTAATTATGGAACTATGATAAATCCGCCGGTTGACCTCGGCAGCTTGGAACTTGAATTGGATTATCAACCGCTAAATATAGATTCGATGGAAAGAAAGTGGATGATCATCCACTTCATAGATGAGCGTTGCAATGAAGCTTGCTTGGAAGCCTTTTATTTTTCCAGACAAATCAATACTGCAATCGGCAGAGAAAAAGATAGGGTAAAGCGCTTTTATGTTGCCTCATCAAAAACAAACGAAAAGATAAAAAAACTTTTTCAAGATGAAACCAACTTAACTTCCATATCTGCAAAGAATTTAGATCTCTTAAGACAAAAAATGATTGAAGTTGGCATTAATCCTTTCGTTCAGCCCGGCTTTTTCTTAGCAGATCCTCTTGGAAATATTATTTTGTCTTATCAAGGAGACATAGATCCAAAAAAAATCTTATCGGACATTAAAAAATTATTGAGAGCATCAAAAATTGGCTAATTTAAAAAGAATACAATTAATAGCTTTGCTTGGCATTTTTCTAGCTTTCACTGTAGTGGGGCTTGGTGCTTGGACAAGACTAGTTGATGCCGGTTTAGGTTGCCCAGACTGGCCTGGCTGTTATGGTTTTGCCATTTGGCCTATGTCAGAAACGGAAATATCTTTAGCCAACGAACTTTATCCAGAAAGAAAATTTGAAATTGAAAAAGCAGTTCCGGAAGTGGTGCATAGATATTTTGCCGGTTCTTTGGGTCTCTTGATTATTGGACTTTTTCTTTATGCGGTTTTTTCCAAACCGAGAAATTCCTTCATTGTCAAAATAACTTCAACCATGACAGCACTCGTTTTGTTTCAATCATTACTTGGCTATTTCACAGTAAGTTTAAAATTATGGCCTCAGGTTGTTACTGCACATTTACTTGGAGGTTTTGCGACCACCACCTTGCTCTTTTTAACTTATCTGAAATTAAAGGAAATAAATTTAGGCAACATCAATTATTTTTCCGTATCCAAGAGTACTCTTAGGATTTTAAATATAGCTTTCCCAATCTTGATTATTCAAATAATCCTCGGAGTTTGGCTTAGTTCTAATTACGCAGCTTTGGCATGTTCAGATTTTCCTCTTTGCAAAGGACAAATTCTGCCTGATGCAGACTATGTTAAGGGCCTAAATTTTGCTCAAAGAATAGGCCCTGATTATCTAGGCGGTCAGTTGGATCACCAATCGAGGGTTGCAATTCATCTGGTACATAGATTTGGTGCATTAATCGTGACTCTCTATTTTTTATTTTTGGCATATTTATTCGCGAAAGAAAAAAATTATTTTGTTTCTGGTCTAATTGGTAGCTTGCTTTTCCTACAACTTGCCTTAGGCATTTCAAACATCATTTATAGACTTCCGCTTTACGTTGCGATTGCACATAATCTTGGAGCTCTTTTCCTCTTGTTGGGATTATCGTATGCTAGGTTAAGGTCTCGTGAATACTGAAGTAATTTCTCAATCTCAAAAGTTTCCAATTTCTGGATACTTAAAACTTACAAAACCTTCCATAATTTACTTGCTGGTATTGACTGCGGCAACTGCAATGTTTTTAGCAGATGGTTTTGCCGGTGATTTATCAAAAGTCATATTCGGTCTTTTTGGTATAGCCCTAATTGCTTCCTCAAGTGCAGTCATCAACCAAATTTTAGACATTGAAATTGATAGCAAGATGGCAAGAACCAAGAACAGACCTTTAGTTAAAGGAGAAATTTCAGCTACTAGCGCAAAAATATTTTCGGGAATCTTGTTAGCCTCTGGAATGATACTCTTATTAATTTTCAACAATGTTTTGACTCTCTTGCTGACTTTGCTTACTTGGGCTTTTTATTCTTTCTTTTATACGAAAATTCTTAAGTTTGCCGGTACACAAAATATTGTCATTGGCGGCATTGCTGGCGCAATGCCTCCACTTCTTGGGTGGACTGCCATAACCAATTCTATAGATGCTCTTCCCTTATTAATGGTCTTAATTATTTTTATTTGGACGCCACCTCACTTTTGGGCTTTGTCTATTAACAGAAAAGAAGACTACGTTGCAGCAAAAATTCCAATGATGCCAGTTATCAAAGGAACCGAATATACAAAATTACAAATTGCACTTTACTCAGTTTTGTTAGCTGTGATTTCAATATTTCCTTTCGCAACCGGTTATCTTGGTGGATTTTATTTCATTAGCGCAACTGTCTTAAATGCTGCCTTCATTGGTCTAGCAATTTCGCTGATTTTTGATAAAAGCAACAGATTAGCTTTGCCTTTATTTCTTTACTCTATTGTTTTTTTAACAATATTGTTTATTTGTATGGCCCTTGATAAATTAATCCCAATTCAACTATGAGCAATAATAAATCCATAAGAATAACCGTTGCTTCTTGCCTCCTCATTGTATCGATGGTTGCAGGTCTTTTCGTTTACTCAACTATTTCGCCAAAGGAACTTACTGCAGAAGAATATAAACAAATAGGGTTTTATAAATTAGTTAGGACTAGACAAATAAACAATTTCGAGCTTACTAAAGGAGATACTGAGTTTTCAAATAATGATTTGATTGGTGCTTGGGACGTATTATTTTTAGGCTTTGCATCTTGCCCTGACATGTGTCCCATGACTATGAAAAAAATGGCAAAGGCCAATAACAATCTGTCAGAAGAAGTGTCTTCGAAAGTAAATTTCAGGATGATATCTGTTGATCCAGATCGCGATACTCCAGAAAAGATGCAGAAATATGCAACGGCCTTTAATCCTTCTTTTACTGGAATTACTGGAGATATCGAAGTTATTTACAAGTTGGCTACAGATTTAACCCTCCCTTTTGTGCCGGTGGTAGGCTCTGATATTTCAAATTACGATATGGATCACAGCATGAATCTTGCCGTTATTGATCCGAATGGTAATTATTTTGGGTTCTTTAAGTCGCCACATGCTCCAGAGAAGATGGCAGAAGTTCTTGAAAGCATTGTCACTTTCAACTGAAGCTTTTCTTTCTGGTTCTCAAAAATAAAAAAATAATATATATTTAAATAAGAATAATTCTTATTAAAATTTTTTGGGAGAAAAAATCATGGAAGAATATCAAATTTGGACTTTGTGGAGTTCTAATAGGATAGCTGATGGCTTAAATTTTGTTGCTACAGTTCTTTTAATTTGGCTTGCGATCAGAGTAGCTGCCGCTACCAGAGCATCAGATGAGACCAATCTCTTTGGGAAGCTCGTTTCATCTGCTTTTGGACTCGCAGTTTTAGGAGGTACTTTTATGCAATGGACAAATGCTGTAACAAACTGGATCGTTACTGCAAGAAGTTTAGATGCTTTGGAAGATAAGTCTGAAACAGCACAAGGTTTTATCGACTTTGTTGGCACAACCGTTCCTACAAACACACCAACTACTGGTGCTATGGTTTTATTAGCAATAGTAGCAATTATAATTTTAGGCAACATTTGGCTGCCAAAAAAATAATATCTATTAATTAGGAGAAAAATTATGGAACAAATAGCATTTATAAATCAAAGTTTTATAGGTTTAATGCAACTTAGTGGCTTATTTTTAATTGCATATTTCATCCTCTTATGGATGATGTTTAGAGGCGTATCTAATGCACATATTTATGGAGTAAATACTTTTGGGAAAGTCTTGCATACAGTTATTTCACTGTGTGTAGTTTCTTTTGTATCTGGTACTTATTCTTTTATCGCTTCATTGCTTAATAATTGGGCCTTATCTCTTTCTGAGTCAGGAGAAGAACTAAACGGAAGTTTACAAAATTTCGTAGATGTAACAGGAGCTACCCAATATACATCTCCAGGTTTAATACCTGCTGATCCAGTTGGAATAGTTTTCATCTTAGCAATTTTAGTCGGCCTAATTGGCGGTATGTGGACTGCCCCTGGCCCTAAAGAATAAATAATCACAGAGGGAGGCATTTGCCTCCCTATTTTTAACTAAATAATTAAGGAGAAAAAAATGAATGAATATGAAATATACTCTGTAATGAACTCAGGATTGATTGCCAATGCGATTTATAGCGCAGGAATTTTCTTTCTGCTTTGGGTAGCATTTAGAGCTGCAAATCAAGTCAGAGCTGAAGGAAGTAGTTTAGTTATTAAGTCCTTAGTCTCTCTCTTTAGCTTGGGCATTATCTTGAATGGTCTTGTGGTTAATTCTATTTTAGAAAACTTGCTTCAAAATACTGCATATGCTCTTTCTCAGCTAGACTCAATTAGCGCCGGCTCCCAAAGTTTCATCGACTTTTACGGATCAGGAGCAGTAGCAGAGGCTGGAAACATATTTGGAGGTAATCCAATTATGTTAGTTTGGTGGGCTATTGTAACTATAATTATTTTTGGAAGAATCTGGACTAAAAGCTAATTAAAATTTGATTAAAAAAGGGGGCAGAGCCCCCTTTTTTTATATTTCAATTACAACTTTGCCTGTTGCAGTTCTATCTTCTAAAGATTTTATTGCCTCAACAGCTTGGTCCAAAGAGTAGCTTTTGGTAATTTCTGGTTTTAATTTGCCTTCACTATGCAAAGCAAACAATTCTTCGAAGTTTTTGGCATTTTCTTCAGGTTCTCTGCCGGTAAAGCTTCCCCAGAATACACCAACTATTGAACAACCTTTTAAAAGAGCTAAGTTTGTTGGAACTTTAGGAATTCCTGCAGGAAAACCGATAACCAATACTCTGCCTTTCCAGTTTACACATCTCATGCATTGCAAAAAGATATCTCCACCGACAGCATCATAGATAACGTCTGCTCCTAAGCCATCGGTTAATTCTTTAACCTTCTCTTTAAGTTCGCCATCGCCATAGTTCACTAACTCGTCAGCACCTAATCTTTTTGCAATATCTAATTTTTCTTGGTTACTAGCAGCAGCTATAACTCTAGCACCCATTGCCTTACCAATTTCTATAGCAGTTGTTCCAACTCCGCCTCCTGCTCCAGTTACTAATAGTGTTTCGCCTTTCTTTAATTCTCCCCTTTGCTTCAAAGCATAGTATGTAGTTCCATAATTTAAAGGAAAAGCAGCGCCATCTTTAAAATCCATGGATTCAGGTAAGGGCATTAAAGTAGCTGCATAAGCAGATGTTTTTTCTGCTATTCCGCCATTACCGACCATTGCAATCACTCTGTCTCCTTCTTTCCAATCAGAAACACCTTCGCCTACCTCAGAAATTACCCCAGCAATCTCACCTCCTGGAGAGAAGGGAAAGGGCGGTTGAAACTGATATTTTCCTTGTACAATCAAGACATCTGGAAAACTTACTCCAGCAGCTTTGACATCAATAACTACCATTCCTGGCTCTGCTCTGGGATCTTCTATTTCCTCTACTTTGTGTGAATCTACGGGACCAAATTCTCTACAGACGTATGCTTTCATATTTCTCCTAATAACAATTTAATTATTTTTAAATAGACACAAACCTTATATATCGTTTACGAATTTATCAAGATAAACCTCAAAGTCTTCTTCTTGATGATTTTCTAACTGTTTGAATTTTTCCAATGAACTTTTGGCTTCTTCAGAAAGATAATTTAAGTCCATTTCTAGGCTGTTAAGAGAGTTAAAATGCTCATTGGCCAGCTCTAAATTTAATTCTTCCCAAGTTTTATTGCTATTTTTTAATTGGTCAACGATGAGCCCGGAAGGTGTAAGTGAGGCATCATTTAATTTCCCTTCTTGCTTATCCAAAGATTTCATAACCTTTTCTACATAGTTACTCATCTCAGGGGGCATTTGTTCAAAAATGTCTCTTAAAGAATCGATTACTTTCATTCCCGAATCTTTTACAGTTATTTTTTCTTTATTTTTTAAAAGTTTCAGCTCTGGGTTTCTTCCTTCTTTTACGACATTTTCCCAATTGACCAAGAGTTCTTTAATTTCATCCTGAGTAGACTTTTTATCTTTGCCAAAAAAACAACCAATAAGATAGGCTTCTAAAAAATAACTGGTATCTTCGTCGATTCCGCTTGGCAAGAAGGAATTATTATCCAATGCTCTAATCTCCACATAATCTATACCCTCATCTCTTAAAATATTGATAGGTCTTTCACCAGGCGGAGTAACTCTTTTAGGTCGAATAGAGCTGTAATATTCATTTTCAATTTGAATAATAGATGTATTTATTTGTATTCTTTTACCATCTTTAATGATTCCAACTTCACCATATCTTTTATGTTCCTTGGTTAAAGCATTTTTTAAATCTTTCAGGTACTCGTCAATACTGTTGTAAGCAATGTAGAGATTATCCTGCGCCTTAGACATGTACCCCAATTCACTCATTCTTAGACAAGTCGCATATTCTAAAAATAAATCTTCTTTATTTAATTCTTGGAGGAAATTTTTTCTATCGGTGATAAAAGTTTTAGGCACCACTGGACTTGACCCAAAAAGATAAAGGATCATCCAGGCATTACGTCTAAAATTTCTTATTAGACTTAAATAAGATTTATTTTTGAAAGTCTGGAGATCTTCTTCGCCTCTTAAATTTTCAAAGAAGGCATCACTGAAGGAAAAATTATAATGAATACCAGATACCGTTTGCATCATCGAGCCGTATCTGTAGCTCAATCCTGATCTGTACAAAGTTTTAAGAAGTCCAGAATTTGAAGTTCCGTAATCGGCCAGTCTGATGGAATCTTCCTTCTCTATCTTGCATGGGATACTGCTTGGCCAAATGGTTTCAGGAGTTTCTTCAACAACAAATTTACAGATTTCATCTAGATTTTTAAGGACATCTTCTACAGAGGAATGAGTAGGTGTTATCAATTCCAATAAGGCCTCAGAAAAATCAGTCGTAATGTATTTGTTTGCGAGAGCCGAACCTAATGAGGTAGGGTGATCAGCAGAGGAAATGGTGTTGGTTTTTGAAACCCTAAGAGATTCTTTTTCAATTCCTCGAGAAATTGAACTTTCTAGGTTTATATCACCCTTATCGGCCAGAAGCGATAAGGCCTCTCCCAAAGACCTTGTCATAAACTTTTTTTAGATAATTGGCCCAGCCTGTCTGATTGCGTCTGAGATATCGAATTTATCTATATTTTCCTTAAATTTTGCTGCCAATTCTTTAGCAGCGTTGTCATAATCATCCTTACTAGACCATGTTTCAGCTGGATTTAAAAGCTTTGTATCGACACCATTAAGCTTTGTAGGTACTTTTACATTCATTATTTCTAGCTTCTCAGTGTCAGCATCATTAATAGAGCCATCTTGTATGGCTTTAATAACGGCTCTAGTTACAGGGATATCAAAGCGCTTGCCAACTCCATAAGGACCACCAGTCCAACCTGAATTGACTATAAAAACCTTGCTACCAAATTCTTCTATTCTTTTTATAAGTAACTCTGCATAAACTTTAGCGGGCCTTGGAAAAAAGGGCGCACCGTAACAGTTTGAAAAAGTAGAGTCGATATCAGATGATGAACCCAACTCTGTTGAACCTACTTTAGCTGTATAACCACTAAGGAAATGATAAGCAGCAGCCTCTTTAGATAAAATTGAAACTGGCGGCATGACGCCTGTTAAATCGCAAGTAAGAAAAATTATGTTTTGAGGTTCACCACCATAATTTTTTTCTAGGTGTTGTTCAACATGACTTAAAGGGTAAACCGCTCGAGTATTTTCAGTGAGAGTTTGATCGGTGTAGTCAATTTCCAAAGTAGAAGGATTAAAGATGACATTTTCAACAACTGAACCATGTTTTATGGCATTCCATATGACAGGTTCATTTTTTTGAGATAAATCAACCGTCTTAGCATAGCAGCCGCCTTCAATATTAAAAACGATTCCATTTCCCCAGCCATGTTCATCATCACCGATAAGCCATCTTTCTGGATCAGCAGAAAGAGTGGTTTTGCCTGTACCTGATAAACCAAAAAACAAAGAAACATCGCCATCAGCTCCGGCGTTGGCTGCACAATGCATTGGCAATACATCTGCATCTGGCAATATAAAATTCATAACCCCAAACATAGACTTTTTCATTTCTCCAGCATATGCGATTCCAAGAATCAGAACTTTCTTATCGCTGAAATTGACCATGATGGCACCGTCGGAATTTGTTCCATGTAGCTCAGGCTTACACTTAAAGTTTGGTAGAGATCTCAAAGTCCATACGTCTTTTTTAGCAGGATTAAATGAGCTTGGTTTTATAAATAAACTTTGACAAAAAACATTATGCCAAGCCAATTCATTTTCAACATGAACCGGTTGGTAGTGTTCTTCGCTTGCACCGACATGCATGTCGGCTGTAAAAATATTTTTATCTTTAATGTAATCTTCAGATTCTTGCCATAGCTTAGAAAACTTTTCAGGTTCTATTGGTTGGCTGTCAGCGTTCCAATTTACCGAATCATGAGTAATCTTGTCATCGACTATGAACTTATCTGCTGGACTTCTACCTGTCCTTTTGCCTGTGGTAACTACTAGCGCACCATTGCTCGCAATGACACCTTCTTTGTTATCAACTGCAATTTTTATGAGGTCATCAATTGGTAAGTTAGAATTCAAGATTATCCCAGATACAAAAATTAGTTAAAAAAGGTAGATTATTATGCCAAACTTCTTTAACACTTCTCAAGAGAGATGAGAATTGTTCTTATTTTATAATGAATGAAACTATAGAGTTAAAAAGCGGTCAGCAAGGGTATCTAGAATACAAATCTTCTAATCCTTTTGAGTTTTATCATATTTTAAATGAGCTAGACAAAGCACCCCAAATAGACGCTCAAGGCTGGTTGATATTTCCAGAAAAGGGTAACGGCCCGTTTCCAGTTATATTTTGTGTGCATGGTAGCGACAACTGGGCAGGGCACCATCATGAGCACATATTAAATTTTTTAGAAGCAGGATTTGCGATTTTCAGGGTACATAGCTTTGACTCGCGAGGCGTAGCATCAACTGTTGAAGATCAGATGTCTGTTACTGCAGCCATGATGATGGTAGATACTTTCGAGGCCCTTAAAATTGTATCCAGACACCCTGATATAGACTCTTCAAGAATTGGTATTACCGGTTGGAGCCTCGGCGGAACAGTGAGTTTTTATTCGTTTTGGGAGCCCTTAGCTGAAAAGTTAGCTCCTAATGGCGAAAGATTTAAATGTTGTTTACCGTTTTATCCAGCAACATATATCAAACCTGAGGAAAACAGGTGGAATTCGGGACCAATCTTAAATCTTGTTGGTGAAAGTGATAATTACACTCCAGCTGCTTTAGTGCACCAAATGTCAGATGTCGTAAATGAGTCCGGTGGTAACAGTTCAGTAATATCTTATCCAGGGGGCGAGCATAGCTTTGATTCCATAAATCCAGTTACGCATTGGCCTGATGCTATAGCCGTATCTGAAAAATTCTGCACTGTTGCGAAAGATGGAAATATGACTTACGAGACGGACTCTGGAGAAAAATTAGGAATGAATCAACCAGAGGACAGGTTAAAGATTTTCGAATCTGGAGAAATTCATTTTGGCGCAAGCACTGGAGGCGACTGGTCAATAAGACGCCAATGCCAAAAAGATGCTTTGGATTTTTTTAAAAAAAACCTTTAGGTCTTTTAAAAAATAAAATCTCTTTTCGTATAACGCCAGTAAGCAATTACAAAAACAAGAAATTCATTTGCAAAAGCAATTGCAGTGCCTGTACCAAAACTATTATCTAGAAAAAAGCTCAATGTTCTTCCAATCAAAAAACTTCCCATCAAAATGCCAAATGTTAAATAAACCTTTTTCCTAAGCCGAACTCGATAGACACTTATTAAAGACATTAAGCCTAGAATAGTAAAAAAAGAATACCAAGCTCTAGTTTCGCTTAAAAAGAAATCCGAAGTTTCATTAATGCCAATCATATTGGAAATAATCTCTGGAAAGAAAAGTCCTAAAACCCCAAACCCGAACCATTCAATCCCAAAAATAAAAAGAAAAACTTTATCTAACATCGATTTTTAATTTTTTTGATAGCATATGTATTTATTTAAGCATATAAACAGTAGCATGACTAAAAGAGCCTCGTTTTACATAATCGGTTTTTTATTTGTTCTCATTCTGGGAGGCTGGTTTGCATATGAAAAATATTGGGAATTCCGAGTAAAAGAAGGAGCTAAAGCTCTTGGTTATGAACTTAATGATGAAGAAGTTAAATATTGGGTTAAAAGAATACGAAGTTACAACAAGATAGATGGTTTCGATGAAGACATTGAGGAATTTGTTACACAAGATAAAATCACATTTCCTCCAACTGATGGATTTTTATTTATAGGAAGTTCTTCGATTAGACTTTGGCAATCTTTGGAAGAAGACATGAGCCCGCTCAAGATTATTAATCGAGGTTTTGGCGGCGCACATACCAAACATATAAATCGCCACAAAGATAAGATCGTTTTTCCTTATAAACCAAAAGCAATTGTGTTTTTTTGCGGCACCAATGACATCAATGGTTGGAATGCTCCTCAGGATGTCTTTGCTGAATTTGAAAACTTCTTCAACTCTGTGAAAGAAAGACTTCCAAAAACCATGGTTTTTGCCATAAGCATTCAACCTTCTCCAAGTAGATTTGACCAAAGACCTAGACAGCAAAAATGGAATGAAGCGGTCAGAAATTTAGCTAAAAAGGAAGCCAACTTAGTTTTCGTTGACGTCTCGCCACCAATGCTGTCTGCTGACAACAAACCGAGACCTGAACTTTATACAGAAGACTCACTTCACATGAATCAAGAGGGTTACAAAATTTGGACTAAATTGGTAAGGGAAAATTTGAAAAAATTTTTCCCAAATGATTTTTTATGAAACTAAAGCTTTATCACGCTAAATGGTCTTTGTGCAGCCAAATGGTTCGTGTTGCCATGGAAGAAAAAGGACTTCCTTATGAAAGCAATTTGATAAAACTTTGCGATCAATACCCAGAGGCAGAAAACCTTTCTCCAGAATATCTCGCAATCAATCCAAAAGGCATTGTTCCCTCTTTAGACTTAGATGGAAAAATAGTCACGGAAAGCACAAATATTATTAAAAAATTAAACTCCCTTTCTGGTGAACATGACATGGATTTATGGCCAGTAGATGTAGACCAAGAGAAACTAAATGCTTGGGTAGAAGATACCACTCTTACTGATGGAGTGGCTTTAGGGAAAACTTTAGGTACTGCAATACCACCTTTCTCGATAATTCTGATAAATTTCATGGTTAAAAAATATTTATCTATTTTTCAAGCCGTTAAAGTTTTTTGGAAGCACCCCTTGAGAGAAAGAGGGCGCTTTTTCTTAGTCATGAAATTTTTCAATATTCAAAAGCCAGTTGCAGTCAGATGCTACAAAGTATTAGCGAAAAGCCTACTTGATATCGAAAAACATCTAGAAAACTCTGGCCCTTACTTTCTAGGCAAATTTTCACACATAGATATAAATTTAATGTGCTGCTTTCACAGGCTTACAGACGTAAGACTTGAAAAGATTCTAGAGTTTGACGAACTGCCAAACGTAAAAATTTATTGGGAACTATTAAAAAGTAGAAAAAGTTACCAAAAGTGCATTTTAGATTTTTATGGAGAAAAGGAAAACGGAGATATTGAAGAGGTATTCGGACCGAATGTTTCCATGCACTTAGAGCCTCTAAAGAGCATGATCAAAAAATATAAAACTTAAGCCTTTAGCTTTTCTAATGGACTAAAGGATGTCTTATATGAAATTTTCTTTTTTTATGTCTCAACCTATCAAGATGGGCATATAAATTATCGCTTCTTTGCGAGAGCGTTTTCTTCAAACGAGCCCTTCTTCTTCTTGCATGGATTGATCGGCTTAACCGTTCGTTTCTATCCATATTATTTAGATTAGCCATTCTTGACTCATATAGCTACTACTTTAAAATTATTAAAAAAAAATTTGTGATAATTAATGTTTATTAAAAAAATCATTCTTGTAACACTTTTTCTTTTTAGTATTCATGGTCTTGGTGCTGAAGAAAAAAAGACTCTTCCTGCGGTAAAAGAGACTATCAAATTTAAAGAATTAACAGAGTTTGATGCATGCTTTTTAATTTATAGAGCACCAATTAGTTTCAATTTAAAGGATATGTTAAGAGACTACATGAAGTTTAGAGAATTTGAGTGCGCAAAATACGACGAAATTTTAAAGCGTGCTTCAGTGATAAAAGGCTCCTCTTTTCCAAAAAATTCAAAAGCTTACGCAGTAAATAAAAAGAAATAATTTTCAGGCAATCTTATATACTTTTACGATGAGCCAAAATTTCAACCATCCATTGAGTACCCTTAGCGCATCTGAAATAGAAGATGCAGTTTCTGTTCTAAAAAATTCGAATAAAGAACATGAAAATTCTTCCTTTAGTTACATTTCCCTAGAGGAGCCAGACAAAAAATTACTTAAAGAAAAAACTAATTTAGACAGATTTGTAAAAATAGTTGGAGTAGATCAAAAATCTAATGGCTTTGAGGCAGAAATAAACCTTTCAAAAAAAGAACTTTTAAAAGAGGAGAAAATTTCCAATAAAGCAGGACCTACTTATACTTTGGCTGAAATATTTAAGGCGATTGAGCTAACTATGGGCGATGAGAATTATCAAAAGGCATTGGAAAAAAGAGGCATCAAAGATTTGAGTCTCATTCAAATAGATCCTTGGCCTGGTGGAGGGTTCGTAAATAAGAACATTAAAAACGGCAACAGAGCACTCAAAGCAATATCCTTTTTAAAAGATAGTGAAAAAGACAATGCTTATGCTCGACCTATTCAGGGTCTAATTGCGCATATTGATCTTACTGAAAATAAGGTTGTGGAAGTTGAGGATCATGGTGTCGTTGAAGTTCCAAAAGCTCACGCTAGATATGATAAAGACGGCCAAGAGTCGTTAAGAGAAAATCCAAAGGAAATCGCCATAACTCAACCTGAAGGAGTTGGATTCTATGTTGAAGATAACTTGATTTCTTGGGAGGGATGGCAACTTAGAGCTTCTATCGATCCTATTGAAGGCTTAGCCTTACATCAGGTTTCTTTAAATGATAGACCAATTTTCTACCGAGCAGGATTATCGGATATGGTAGTGCCTTATGGCTCATCTGACCCTATGCATTGGTGGAAGGCAGTTCACGATGGCACTGAATATGGATTTGGAACAATGACAAATTCTTTAACTTTGGGATGCGATTGTCTTGGGGAAATTTACTACTTGGATGCACATAAGTTAGCTTTTGATGGTTCTGTCGAAACAATCGAAAATGCAATATGTATTCATGAAGAAGATTTTGGCGTTCAGTGGAAACATAATGATTCCACTCAAATGGGATACAACGAAGTAAGACGATCACGTCGTCTTGTAATAAGTTCTTTTGCAACTATAGGTAACTACGATTACGGTATATTTTGGTATTTATATTTAGATGGCACGATTCAATTAGAGATAAAACTTACTGGAGTAGTCGGCATAAGCGCATTTCATGAAGACATCCACAAACCAGGACAAGATTTTAAAATTTCTCCAGAATTAGCCTCGCCAATTCATCAACACCTTTTTAACGTAAGAATTGATTGGGATTTGGATGATGGCGATAATCAGTTATTTGAAACAAATGTTGAGCCCTTACCTATTAATAATACAAATCCAGAAGGCACTCAATTTCAAGCTGTTTCATCTCATTTAAAAAAGGAGAGTGAAGCACAAAGGAATATTTCTCCAGAAAAAAGTCGTTCATGGAAAATCGTAAATCCTAAAAAGCTAAATAAAGTTGGCTTGCCAACAGCCTACAAGATACTTTATGGAAATACACCAACCCTGCTATCAAATCCCGATTCTCCCCCAGGAAAAAGAGCTGCATTTGCAAAACACAACATTTGGGCAACGCCGTTTCAGAACGAAGAAAGATCTGGGGGTGGCAGACATACAGTTATGCATTCTGGAGAGGGTGGTTTAGAAGAGATTACCGCTAAAGACAGGAACATAAGCGAATGCGATTTGGTTACATGGCTTACTTTTGGGGTAACACATTTACCACGTCCGGAAGACTGGCCTGTAATGCCAGTAGAGTATTGTGGAGTTCACTTAATTCCGGTTGGTTTTTTTGATCAAAATCCTACAATCAATCTTCCTCCAAGTTGTTCCTCCAAGTCAAAAAGCAATAAGTAGTTTGGGCTTGAAATGAGTGTAGAAGATTCTTTCAAGCCAGGAGTTATGCAAACAGGCCCCAAAGGCCAACTGGCTCATCCTACAACTTTGGAACACAGTAAGCGTTTAGAAAAAAAACTTTATAAAGTTGGTGAAAATTCTTGGTCTTTAATTGGCAATGGTCTTTCCAACCAATCTTTTGTAGAGGGACCCGAAGGTTTGATTTGTATCGATACTGGAGAAAGTAATCAGGAAATGGCCGCAGCTTTGAAGGAAGTAAGAAAGGAAACCCAAGCTCCAGTTGTAGCATGCATCTACACGCATTTTCATTATGTTGGCGGTACGCAAACACTCGTTGACGAAAATAATAAGCTAGCTATTTGGGGACATGACGGTATTCAAGCCAACTTAGATAGATTTGGTGGAGAGGTAGCACCCAGAGTAACGAGAGGATTGGCTCATCAGTTTGCGACTTCTATGCCCCAAGAAGGACCTGATGGTATAGTAAATTTGGGTCTGGGAAATTTTTTCCGTAACCCAGAGCATGCACCTTTCACTAATGGTTACATTCCGCCGAATCATACATTTATTGAGCCAACTAAAGCAAAAATTGCTGGATTAAAAGTAGAGTTTTATCCTGCTCCATCCGACGCAACCGATTCCATTACGATTTGGTTTCCCGATTTAAAGCTCGCTATCAATAATCTTTTGTGGCCAGTTTTATTCAATGTATTCGCCATTAGAGGTGAAGAATATCGAGATCCCAGAATTATAATAAAAGGCTTGGATCAACTGGCTGAACTTGAAGCAGAAAATTTGATTGGCGCTCATGGTCCTCCGTTTTCAGGACAAGAAGAAATAAAAAAAATAATTTTAAATTATCGAGATACTCTGCAATTTTTATGGGATCAAACTGTGAGATGCGCTAACAAGGGTCTGACTCTGAATGAGGCCATTAGTACGATTAAACTTCCGACTCACTTTCAAGAGCATTACACTACGCAACAGTTATACGGTGTCGTAGAGCATCATGTAAGACAAATCTACTCTGGTCTTTTTGGATGGTTTGATGAGGATGAAGCGAATCTTTTTCCAGTACCCTCTCCAGAAAGGTCCGTTCGGCTTATAGAAGGCTTTGGTGGAATTGAAAAGGTGAGAGAAATTATTGACTCGTCTTTGGAAAAAGAAGATTTCCGATGGGCGATAGAACTTTCTTCCTGGTTGGTGCGCTCAAATTTGAACTCTCAAGGAATAGCAGATGCAGGAGAACCTCAAGATCGCAAACGTTTAGCTGCTGCTCTTAGAGGAGTAGCTTATACAACCTCAGCTGCAAATATAAGGAACTGGTGTATTACCCGCGCTCTTGAGCTGGATGAGTCTTTAAATTTAAGTCGTTTCAGAAAGCACCGTTTCAATAAAAGAGAACTGTCCAGGCGTACTCCTATTGATTCATTAAGGCTATTGAGGGTTCTATTGATTCCTGAAAAAGCAGATGCATACCTACAGACATTACAATTTAATTTTTCTGACGATGAAAAAGTTTTTTACTCAATTAGAAATTCTGTAGCTTTAATTGATAAAACACCTGAGTGTAGTCTTTCTATAACTTTATCTTCTGATACTTGGTATGATCTTTTGAGTATGAAAAAAACTCTTTCAGAAGCTGAAGGAGAAGCTTTGGTGGCAATGAATAATTCTGAAGAGGTAAGAAAATTCTTTTCTTGTTTTGACCTTGAATCTTTAAATAGCTGATAGCGCTTTTGTGAAAAGAATAAATCCTGACACTGGCAAGCCTTTTGAAATTGGTGACCCTAGACCTAAGTCTGATATTCAGGATGGGAAAGTCTTTGGGGGATATTACACCTCTCTTTATAAAGAACGCCCTCAATCTGGAGAATACTTTGAAGAATTTTGGGTATTGGAAAGTTCTTTAAATTCTTAGTCTTCTATCAAGCCAAATTTTTTGGCGCTCTCAGCAGCAGACTTTACAGCTTCTTTAGCTGATCTTGGATTCCAGCCCAGTAAATTTCTTGCTTGTGAAGAATCCATACTTCTTTCTTTACCTAAGCCTTCAGCAATCATTTTCAAAGCAGGCAAGAAAAGAGCTAGAAACTTTATAAGCCAATTAGGCGCTACTCTTTTCGGAATTTTGGAAGCAGATTCTGGAAAAAGTTCTGAGAGATATTCATTTTGATCTTTCATAAACATGTTTTCTGCTGAGCAAACAAATCTTTTACCCGCCGCCTCAGGCTTGGTCATCGCCAATAATTCAAGTGAAGCTACATCTCTAACATCGACAACACCCATATCCCAATTGGGAACAATTGGATATTTCCCATTCATCATATCTAAAATTGCTCCAACACTAACGCCAAAATCTTCCTCTAAAATTGGGCCAAAAACCATTGCGGGCAAAACTGTAGAGAGCTCCATTCCAGAGGTATCATGCTCCATGAAATCCCAAGCAGCTTGTTCAGCCAAAGTTTTCGATTTTGCATATACATTAGTTGTTTTGCTTTTTGGATCTGTCCAATCTTCTTCATTAAAGGTACCTTGCTTATCGGTACCGTACATAATTGCAGCTACAGAAGAGGTAATGACGACTCTTTTTACGCCAGCTTTTGAAGCAGCCTTTAAAACTCGCAGCGTTCCTTCCACTGCAGGCTTAACCATTTCATCTTCATTCTTCGGTAATTGCATTGCAATTGGCGATGCTACGTGTAGAACATAATCGCATCCTGCCATGGCTTCATCCCAACCTTCATCAGAAGATAAATTAGTGACTTGCCAATCAACCGAAAGATCTGATTTACCTTCGTATTTTTCCAAGGCATTTAAAAGCGTTTGGTTCAGTTTATTAGTCCTAGATAAGTCTCTTACCGTTGCCTTGACACGATAACCTGCTGCGGCAAGCTGAATAATACAATGTGAAGCAATAAATCCTGATCCACCTGTTACTAAAACTGTTTCTTTATTTTCCATAATTCATGTTTGGTAATGTTTAACTATTTCATCTTATAATAATTTTTTTAAAACTAACAAAATAATGTCACCACAAGATTACTGGAAGGCAAATTTAAAACTTCTCGCAGCTCTTCTCTTTATTTGGTTTGTTATCTCTTTTGGCTTCGGCATCATTCTTTCGGATTTTCTAGACCAATTTTCTCTAGGGGGCTTTAAGTTAGGATTCTGGTTCGCTCAACAAGGTAGCATTTATGGCTTTGTTATCCTCATCTTTGTTTATGTTTTTGCCATGCATCATTTAGAAAAGAAAATGAACAACCAAAAAGAGGAAAATGAGTAGTCAACTTTTGACCTACATTTTTGTTGGTTTATCTTTTGCTTTGTATATTGGAATTGCAATTTGGTCACGAGCCAGTTCTACAAATGAATTTTATGTCGCAGGTAAGGGAGTCAATCCAGTCGCCAATGGTATGGCAACAGCAGCAGACTGGATGTCGGCTGCATCTTTCATTTCCATGGCAGGACTGATTTCTTTCTTAGGAAAGGATGGAGCTGTTTATCTTATGGGCTGGACAGGTGGATACGTTCTGCTTGCGTTGCTTTTAGCTCCATATTTAAGAAAGTTTGGCCAATATACGGTGCCAGATTTTATTGGTACAAGATATTATTCAAAAACAGCACGGCTGGTCGCTGTTTTATGTCTGATTTTTATTTCATTTACTTATGTTGCAGGCCAAATGCGAGGCGTAGGCATTGTTTTTTCAAGATTTTTAGAAGTTGAAATAAACGTTGGCGTCATCATTGGGATGATAGTTGTCTTCTTTTATGCAGTTTTAGGCGGTATGAAAGGCATTACCTACACTCAAGTAGCTCAATATTGCGTAATGATATTTGCTTACCTCGTTCCTGCAATTTTTATTTCTATATTGATTACTGGAAATCCCGTTCCGCAATTTGGATTTGGTGATACTTTAGTGAATAGCTCAACTTATCTTTTAGATAAGCTTGATCAACTTTCCGTTGATTTAGGCTTTAATGCTTATACGGAAAATACCAAATCAAATATTGATATTTTTTGCATCACTGCAGCTTTGATGTTTGGTACAGCTGGTCTACCTCATGTCATAGTAAGATTTTTCACGGTGCCTAAAGTGAGTGATGCAAGAAAATCTGCTGGCTATGCCTTGGTCTTCATAGCTTTGCTTTATACAACCGCTCCTGCGGTTGCAGCTTTTTCAAGGGTAAATTTCATTGAGTCAATTCAAGAGAAAAGCTATGTAGATTCACCTGATTGGTTTAAGAATTGGGAGAATATAGGCTTAATTGCTTGGCAGGACAAAAATGAGGATGGCTTGATCAATTATTCTGCCGGCAAACCATTCGAAGGAAGCAGGCCAATTTTCTCAGATGGTGCTGGTGCTCAAGGAGAACGAGAAATAGAAAATACACCTATCAATGATAATGCGAATGAAGTTTATATCGATCGAGATATTATGGTTTTAGCCAATCCTGAAATAGCTAAGCTGCCAGCATGGGTTATGGCTTTGGTTGCAGCAGGGGGATTAGCTGCAGCACTTTCAACTGCAGCAGGACTTCTTTTAGTCATTTCTTCTTCTATATCTCATGATTTGCTTAAAAAAACTTTCATGCCAAAAATAAATGAAAGACAAGAATTATTTTATGCAAGATGCTCGGCTGCGATTGCAATTCTTATTGCAGGGCTATTCGGTATCTATCCCCCGGCTTTTGTAGCTCAAGTTGTTGCTTTTGCTTTTGGCTTAGCTGCTTCAACAATATTTCCAGCTCTACTTTTAGGAATATTTTCTAAAAGGTTAAATAAAGAAGGCGCAATAGCAGGCATGTTGGCAGGATTAGCTTTTACCGCTAGCTATATTATTTATTTTAAATTTCTATTCAGTGAGCTTGATACAAGTTCCAATTGGTTATTCGGTATCTCTCCAGAAGGAATAGGTTTTTTAGGCATGATTATTAATTTTGCAGTTGCAATATCGGTTTCATCACTTTCAACCAGACCTCCAATTGAAGTAGGGCAGATGGTTGATAAAATAAGATTGCCATGACAATTATAAAATTTTTAACTCTAATCTCTTTCTTGCTTATTTCTCCATTAACTTTTTCTGAAAGTCAGGATAAAAATTATCAAGCACGCCTTCAAGATGTCATGAAGGCTAGAAAGCTTATGAACAAAAAAAGAGAAAGAGATGAGATCAAAGATCTTGCTCAAGAATTGGCGCAAGAAATCTTAATTATTGATACCCATCTTGATACTCCCATTCAACTTTATATGCAGCAGGATAAAAACGGATCATATGAAGACATCACCAAGGCTTCTTCCTTACACTTTGATTATGATCGAGCTATCAGCGGAGGACTAAATGTACCTTTTTTTGTTATCTTCACTCCGCCATCTGCAGAAGAAAAAGGTACAGCCTTTGAAATGGCTGAAGAACTTATTCAGATTCTTAAAGATATTATGGAAAAAAATCCCAATAAATTTAGATTAGTGAAGTCTCCAGAAGAAATAACAAACGATAAAGATATTATGCAGGTTGTTTATGGTATGGAAAATGGTGCTCCAATCGAAAGCAAGCTTTCAAATATAAAATTATTTTCCGATATGGGGATTAATTACATTACTTTGGCACATTCTAAAAGCAATCATATTTCGGATTCCTCTTATGATGAAAATAAAAATTGGGGCGGTTTAAGTCCTTTCGGAAGAGAAGTTGTTGCTGAAATGAATAATCAAGGGGTAATGATTGACATAAGTCACGTATCTGATGCTGCCTTTTACGAAGTTCTTCAATTAACAAAGACACCTGTTATTGCCTCTCATAGCTCATTAAGGCATTTTGTACCTGGATTTGAGAGAAATGTTTCAGATGACATGTTGCGAGAATTAGCTAAAAACGAAGGAGTTATTCAAATTTGTTTTGGTTCTGAATTCATTGCCGAAAAGAAAAAATATCCAAAACTTGTTGTCACCGTTCAAGATGTTGCTGATCATATAGATCGAGTAAAAAATTTAGTTGGCGTTGATCACGTTGGAATTGGTTCCGATTACGATGGTTGGCGAAATTTTCCTGTAGGCCTAGAGGATACTTCTACTTACCCAAATCTAATTGAAGAGCTCTTAAAAAGGAATTATTCAAAAGAGGAAATCAAACAGATCTTTGGAGGTAACTTATTAAGAGTCTGGAGGGCAGTAGAAAAATTTTCGAAGCCTTGATATATTGATTGTCCAATTTTTTAGGAGAAAAAAATGAAAAAAATATTATTAAGCGCTATTCTCTCGATTAGTGGTATTGTATTTGCAGCACCCGCAATGTCTGTTTTTACAATTAATACATCTGATCCAGTTGCGTATATGGAATGGGCTAGAGGAAGCGGAAAAGCTCTTGCAGAAATTAACAACGTAGTATCTTCAGGCGTTTGCCAGCCAGGTTATGGCGCAGAAGAATTTGGAGATATGTATTATTGGTCTCTATTTGAAAATCATGCTGACTCTATAGGCGGAAATACAGCAGATCCTGTTTATATTAGAGAAGTCTCAAAAATAGCTAGTAAAAGAACAATAAGGGAAGTAGACCATTATTCAGTTCTAACAGAAGCTTCAGGCTCTTTCGAAACAGGACAAACTTTTGCGAACTATAATATAAACGTAAAAACCAAAAATCCTGCAGCATATTTGAATGCAATATCTGAGTATCAAGCACTGGCACAGGCAAATGGTTATGAAGACATCACTTTGGAGGCATATCAGATTAATACAGGAGATTATACTGGACAGATGATGGTTGTTATTCAAGGACCCACACCACAAAGATTAGGAGCCTTTTTAGATAGCAGAAATGAAAGTTGGGGACAAAGTCTTACCAACCAAATTCAAAAATTAAGATACCTGAAAAGAGGATTTATCATGAATTGCGAAGTCAATTACGCAAGATAGTAAATTTTTATAAATAAAAAGGCGGGATTTCCCGCCTTTTTTTATTCTTTCAAAATTTTAATAATAAATTCTATTTCTTTCTTGTCATAAGGAGAGCCATCAATTCTATAAATGTCATGAAACCATTCTGTTGGCTCTGGCAATTCATCTCCTTTATTTATAAATTCACCTTTTTTCTTTCTTTCTTGGAGCTCTAATATTGTCGACCAGCCAAAGTGAGTTTGGCTCTTACCAGCTACAAAACCCCAGTTGTAACAACCTACATTTTCTTTTTTAAAGATGGGCAGTGAAAATTCAAAAGTGGTACCAAATTCTCTTGCCATATACTCGGTACACAACAAAGGTCTTCCAAATTCTTTCAGCCTTTCAATTGTAGGTTCAAGTTTTTCTGCTTCATAAGTATGAAAGGTAATTACATCTGAATTTTCACCATTGAGTTTTAAGATCTCATCCCCGATAGCACCATCCAAACAAGCAGTTAGCGGTTGAGAAGGTCTTACTTCGTATGCCCATTCCCAAGTATATTGAAGTAATTTAAGAGCTTTGTCGCCGATACCAAATTGACCAGGTTCGTTATAAATATCCCACATCAAAATTCTTTCATCGCTTGAGTAGTCTTTGAGGACGCCTTGGACAAATTCTTTTAATCTGCTTAATTCATTTGCATCAATTCTTTTCTCATCAACTTGATTGACTAATTCCATACCAGGACTTTGCTTCCAACCAGAGTTGTGAACTCCTTTAACTGGCAAGGGTTGCTTACCTAATTTTGGATAGGGCCGGTGACAATCGTCAAAAAGAACAATAATTGGTCTGATATTTCTTTTTTCACAAATATCTAAAAATCTATCAAAAGTTTTTTTGAACTTATCTTTCTCTGACCAAAGCAAATCATGCAAGTAAACCCTTAAAGAATTGAAGCCAAGATCTTTTGCCCAATCTAACTCTCTTTCAATTGTTTTTTCATCAAAAGTATCTTCTTGAAACATTTCCAGTTGATTTATTGCTGAACTTGGCAAAAAGTTGCAACCAACAAGCCATGGTTGTTCTTCGTACCAACTAGTTGCTTTTTCTTTTGACCACTTCATATGTTTAGTTTAATAAATCAGAATAACAATAGAAAACATGTAACAACCACACACACCAGAGGTGAGATTTTTTCTTAGTTTTAAATAATCAGGATTAGTAAATTGAGGATTGATCTTGGACTCTAAGAGATAGAAAAGAAAAAATAAGAAAAACAACAAAGTCATCGCATAAATAAGATTTATCCAAGCCAATAGAATTGCTCCAAATCCCAAAAGAGAAAAAACAATGGCTAGAACAAGATTTTTCCTATTTGTTGCATCAATACCCCAAATAATTCCTGATAAAAAAGAGATTATTATGCCTCCATATACAACTAATAATTGAAAAGAAATCTCTTCGTAAGTTTCTCCGAGAATCCAAGGCAGGATTGTGAGAGCTGCAAAGGGTAGAAAGCCTAAATAACCAAGGGTAATTTTAGTTTGCATTTATCCATGAGCCATTTTGAGAAGAGTCATGAAAAGTATACCTGTTCCAATAACACCTGCTATTAGTATTACTAAGTCAACAACAAATACTTGAAAAAGCTTCAGCCAAGATCTTTCTTTGCCTTCTTTGATATCTTGCAATAGATACATAAAAGCACTTATCTTAAAAAGCACAAAAGCTGTTAAGAAGGTTATTCCGCCAAGAATAAAAATTCCAGAGTTCATGTTAGATTAGTTACATTTAAAGTTTGTAACCTGACTGGCCGTGTTCAGCCACATCTAGACCTTCTTCTTGAGAATCATCTGAAACTCTCAATCCAAATATAGATCTTGTGATAAGTAATAAAATTACTGAGCCAACCAATGTAAATAAGCCAACACTAACCGCACCAATAACTTGTGTAGTCATTAAATCACTAAAACTCGAACCTTCGTCATATCCAATTCCACCGTAACTTTCTGCAGTCAAAAATGGAATAAGCAAAATTCCTAATAACCCACCAATTCCATGAACAGCAAAAACATCCAGTGAATCGTCTATATTGAAAGTTTCTTTAACAACATTGACCATGTAGTAACAAACTCCTCCGGAGATCAAACCAATTATCAAGCCACCCATTGGTCCTACCGATCCACTCGCTGGAGTGATGGAGGCTAAACCAGCAATACAACCTGTAACAGCTCCAACCAAAGAAGATTTACCAAATTTAATTTTTTCGATAACTATCCAGACAATTGTTGCTGTAGCTGCTGAAATGTGAGTGACGAGAATTGCCATACCAGCATCACTATTTGCAGCTAATGCGCTGCCGCCATTAAAGCCAAACCAACCTACCCATAACATACAAGCACCCATCATCGTAAGTCCAGGATTATGAGGAGGTTGAACGGAATTAGGGAAACCGTCTCTTGGGCCCAAAAAGAAAGCTATCACCAAGGCTGTTATTCCTGCAGTCAGATGAACTACCAATCCACCAGCAAAATCTCTAACTCCCATTTCGTAAAGCCAGCCGCCTTCTGCCCAAATCCAATGCACGACTGGGGCATAAATCAATATTACCCACAACAATGAAAAGACAGCCACGAAACTAAATTTAATTCTTTCTGGATAAGCGCCAACTATCAAGGCTGGAGTTATGATGGCAAATGTCATTTGGAACATAAAAAATACGCTCTCGGGAATATCGCCAGCCATGCTATCTCTTGAAAGATTAGCTAAAAAGAGATTACCTAAATCGCCAACGTATGCACCGGTCCCACTGAAAGCAATACTGTAGGCAATCACCAACCAGGCAATCGAACTGATGCATGCAATGGTAAAACAATGCATTAAAACCGAAAGAATGTTACTTGCTCTTACAAGGCCAGCATAAAAGAGTGCCAGTCCAGGTAAAGTCATAAATAAAACTAATGCTGTGGAAGTTAAGATCCACGCGGTATTACCAGTATCCATAAAATATTCCCCTTAAATATGTATAAAAAGACTTTAACAAAAAGTGTTTTCTGGAATATGTCTAATTTAGTGCAGGCATTGCACTAAGTGAGTGCAATCTACGTGTTTCCTGGATATTTTGAAAGAATTTGTGAAACTATTTCATTTGCTAGATCTTGATCATCGAGAGAGTTAGCATTTATTCTCATATTTGCATACCAGACAACTTTATCTAATTCTTCGTCAAAAAATTTCACTGATAAGTAATTTAAAGGAGGAAAATCATTCGCATAAAACCTATGAGAAAAAGGATCGTTTCTATAACCGTAAAAAAAATGTGAAGAGTTAAGTTGTTTGTATCTCTCTTTTTCTTTTACTGAAAAACTTACTTTTAAAGGAGATTGATCATTTTGGTCCAGTCCAAGCTGAACTAAAGAAGAAGATAAAGCTTTAGCAATCCTGTTTATCCTAATAGGATTTTCTTCTTCGTCAGATTCTATTCTAAAAGGATCAGGCTTGAAAATTTTAAAGTCTTTGTATTTAGCGGCAGAGAAACTTTCGTCAGAATCAACTTTGACAACGAAGCCAGATGCACAAGATGCGAGCAAAACTAAAATGATTAACCTAGCTAACACCCATATATTATAACTTTGTTATAGTAGTGAAAGAAATTTTTTTAAGGAGAGAAAAATGAAAAAAATTATATTGATAGTGATGTTTCTAGCTTCCACACTAAGCTTTACATCACCTACTTGGATTGAATACCTTATAAAAGTAGATAATCCGCAAAATGCAGCAAAAATTGTAGCTGCTACAGACAAATTCATGTCTTCTGAATTTGTAAAAAATAATTTTAAAGGCTCGTTGCACTTAAACGCTTATGTTGCAGGAGGAAAGGTAGAAGAGACTCATTCCTTTGCACTTCTTCAACCTAGCCTGGCTGAGCATGAGATTTGGCTTGCAAAAGTTAGTGATCCAAACAATGAAGAAGTAAGAAAATTTGGCTCTGTACTTAATGCAAACTCAGAAGGTGTTGGCTCAAGGATAAATGTATTTATTCAAACTTATGGAACACCTTCAAACAAAGATACTGTTTGGGCAATTTATCCCTTCCGAACAAAGGCTTCAAATGTAGAAGACATTGTTGAAGCGACTGAGGACTTGAATGAGGCAATTAAAGATTCCTTTCCAGGGCAGTTTGGCCTTTCAGAAAGAATGGCTGGCGGTGGAATGCAGACCCATTTGTATACGGTTGGTTATGAATCTTTGGCTGAAATGGAGCAGTGGGAAGATTCTGCTTCAAGAGATGCTGGCGTTTCTCCTTTTGATAAAGAAATGGATAAGCTAGTAGAGTGGCACGAAAGAGAAATAGTAAGAAACATAAGAGTTTATGATTCTGCTATGACTCTTCAAGACTTTGTAGAATAGAAATGAAAAGCTTTGCAATATCTTTATCTGCTCTTTTTTTTGTTTTTGCTTGCAGCTCAGCTGAAGACGAAATAGATGTTTCATTTTCCAATCTTGGTTCAGAAGAATATCCACAAATGTTTTATATGGAGTATGTTCCTTGTCAAGAAGGTGTTTATTACACTGCAGAAAACTTTAGAAATGAAGTTTTACCAGAATGGCAAGATCTATTGGTAGAGGTTAATTCACCTTTGGTATCAGCTTATGGTATTCAACATGTTGAACGATTATCTTCCGACAATGAAGACGGCTTTTGGCAGCTGATATGGAATACCAAAGCTGAGGCTGAGGCCGCATGGGAAATTTGGAACTCAAACGAAAATGTTGCGGCCTGGACAGAAGATACAGCTGAGATTCTTTCTTGTGATGGTGAAAATAAATTTTCTTTTGATGCTTACATAGCAAGAGCAAATGATACTTTTGGGGAGTTTGAAACTACCAGCTTTACCTCTGAATATTTTCAGTGCTTGTACAAAGAAGGTAAAGAGGGAGCAGATCTAAGAGAGGTAATTGGTCAGCTTGAAGAGTTTTTGACTAATTCAAACTCACTTCCTGGACCATTCAGTTATGTAATTTTGGGCCCTGATTATGAAACGGACGAAGTAGACTTTTTTTGGGGAAACTTTTATCAATCTGAAGAGGCAAGACAGGCTTTTGATTCTGAGTGGCAAAAGCTTGATCCAGACGTAGAAGATAATTGGAACTTGGTTTCAGACTGCCAAGAGCCAAGATATTATAATTCTGCTGAGGTACCTACCAGTTAAGAGTTATTCAGTTTTCAAAAAAGCTAAACAACCAAAAATACCAGGTTCGTCCTCCAAAAGGAGGTCAACCTGGACTTCTTCTATCAGCTGAGAATATTTAGGATTTATTCTTGAGGAAAAATAACTAAGTATCTTTTCTGAAGTCAAAATTGATTTGAGGCTATTTAAAATAGCTCCTCCTAAAATTACTCTTTTACATGTGAAGGACAAGACTAGATCATCAATAATTGAAATTAAAGTTTTTAAAAAATTATTTATTATAAAGAGCGCATCTTCATTCTTTTCAAGGGCCAAAGTAATAATTTTTTCAGAGGAAAGTTTTTTTCCAAACTTCTCCTCATAGAGCATTTCTATTCCTGGTCCACTTAAAATATTTTCAAGTGAAAGGAATTTCTCACTTCTTTCAATGCCAAAACTTTCCATCATGCTTTTGGTTGCACTAAGGACATTGCCAAATTCCGTAGGAATAATTTGATCATCAATAATTAGTGTTACACCAAGACCCGTTCCAGGACCAATTAATAGAGCATTCTTATTCGAGGGAACATTACCTTTAATTGATAAAAAAGATTTTTTTTCCATTTCACTGAGAGAAAAAGCTACCGCCTCCCAATCATTTAAAAGCAGACATTTTTTTAAGTTGAGAGCGGCTTCTAATTCGCTCGAATTAATTAGCAAATTTCTATTCGTAAGATTTATAAAACCTTGATTATTTGGGCCTGCTGCAGCAATAACCAAATATTCAATTTTACTTTCTGCCCCGTCCAGTAATTTGGTGATGAGAGGGATAAATTCTTTATCAGAAATTTTTTCTTTTGAAATTTTAGACAAAGCATTATTTATAAAAAACGCATGCCTGACGTTTGTTCCACCAAGATCGATTAAAAGAGCGTTTTTCATTTTCTATCTTTGTAATACCTTCGGAACATATGACTACCGACGGCTACAAAGATAAACCACACAAATGAGAACGTAAAGAAGAATACGTTAGCCAAAAAAGTAGGGTTTTCCATAAGAGAGTCGTATTAACTCAAAATAAATAAAGCTTTTGAAGAGGGTAGTGATTTAAATTCTATTAATATTACAATGTACCGATGAAATTTTACCCACCACATTATTTACTGGTTCTTTCACTATGTATGCTCGCCACCTGGTACTTTGGAAAGTCATCTTCACAGACCTTGCCTCTTATCTTAGTTGGACTTGGCTTCATAGGATTGGGATTTTTATTAGCTTTCAATTCAATTGCAAGATTTGTAAGAGCGAAGACGGGTGTTGTACCTTTTAGTGAATCTACTACTTTGATTACAGAGGGTTTTTACAAATACACAAGAAACCCAATGTATGTTGGTATGAATTCTTTTTTATTAGGATTATTGATCATCCTAAATAATCCAATTAACTTAATCTTTTTAATTATCTTCTTTTTTATCGTAAGAAATTTGTTTGTCATTAAAGAAGAGGTGCAGATGGAAGAGACTTTCGGACAAGATTATTTAACTTATAAAGGAAAGGTAAGACGCTGGTTGTAAAAATCTAGCTGACTGGTTCCTGAGTTACTATTGTCTTAATTTGAGCACCATTTCCCAGAAAACCACTTAATTCATCAAAGAAGTTATCGGGATCTAGTCCGCATGCTTCAGGAGCTAATACTCCAAATTTAGTAATCTTTTTCTCAAGTAACATTTTCAATCCGCATGCCAATGGAAAGCCAGTTGCTGCACCCATAGACATATTATCTTCAAAACCATCTAGCGTAACAGCAACAATAGTTTCAGTTTCGTTTTTCAAACCCTGAGCCAGTCCATAAACCTCAGGCAGGGAATTTAAAATATCTTTGGGCTTACTCACATTATTTCTTTCAAGTTGTTCCAATATATTTGCTGCTTGACTCTTTGAGAGTAGCTTTATTTCAATGAAGAATCTAATCATTTTGATGACAAAAACATTAATTAATTCGTTACCATGCATTAAATTCAAGCTTGTTGAAATGTCTGGATAGTGATGAGGGAAAGTTATAGCTTCAGGATGACCGAAAATACTTGCTTTAAATTTACCTAACTGAGGATATTGAACATTTACTTTTGTTAAGGGCCTTACCATTTTAAATTTTTTATTCATATAAACCTTAACTTGTCCTATCATCTGTTCAATACCATGCTCCATTGCAGCATTGGCTCCCGTTTGAGAACTTTCTTCTTCTGGCTTTGCTCCTGAGATATCCCAGCCTGTATAAACATTTGAAACTTTATCCAACTCGTTCATAGCTTTTAAAGCAAGCATATTAGTTATGCCTGGACTGGCTCCTAACCCTAAAATAGCAATCTTGTTTTTTTCCTCTGCTAATTTATTTAGGGAAAACATTTTTTCAGTTGGCTCCCAGTCGTCACATATATCCAAATAGTGACAATTTTGCTCTAACGCAATCTCTAAGATTGGGTAAGCAAGCTTAAAAAATGGCCCTGTGAGATTAAGAACAACGTCTGTGGAAGCTGTAACTTTTCTAAGTGAATCTTTGTCTAAAACATTTAGGCCTATTCCGGTAATCCTGTCATCGTTAAAAGATCTAGCATAATCAGAAGCTGCAGTTTCGTTTATATCTGCGATAGTTATAGAATCAATTCCACCTATAGAGCTAACTGCCGAGGAAGCAAATCTTCCCATGCCACCACTACCTCCTAAAACCAAAACTTTCATAAAGAACCATTTAACATTAGCCAAGGGTATTTTAAAAGTTTTAGAAACTTGATAAGTTTATTTTTTATTATCAATAAGCACTAATAAAAGGGGAGAAAATAGAATGGCTAATAAAATCACAGAAGATCCAAGAATAGACCCAAGAATCAAAGAGCAATTTAAAGATATTGATTTTCCTGAACTCATGGCTGGCAGCGTCTCTAGAGAAGAGATGTTAGCTAAGGTCAATAGCGAAGAGGGACAAATGGAACTCATGATCTACGAGGCTATTTTTAATGACCCTAGGCTCGATGATGCAATTTCATCAGACGGACTTAAAAATGAAACCATAGAAATCGAGTCGAAACCAGACAGTAATAAAATAAAACTCTTAAATATACGACCTGATAATAACGATGTACTTCCTTGCGTTTACTATATTCATGGCGGCGGTATGGAGATTGGTTCTTGTTTTTACAAACTATACCAAGCCTTTGGTAGATTGATTGCCCATCAAAATGTTTCAGTAATTATGGTAGATTTTAGAAACGCCAGAGTGCCATCATCAGTTCCAGAAGTAGCGCCTTTCCCTGCAGGGTTAAATGATTGTGTTTCAGGTTTTGATTACATCAAAACAAATGCTAAAAAACTTAATATAGATTCGGAAAGAATTGTTATTTCAGGAGAAAGTGGTGGCGGAAATTTAACTCTTGCGACGGGCATGAAATTATCTCAAGCAGGCAGATCTAGTGAAGTCAAAGGTCTTTATGCTTTATGTCCTTACATAGCAGGAATTTGGCCATTACCTGAAAATCCTTCTTCTACAGAAAATAACGGCATTATGCTTGATTTGCATAATGATCATGGCGCTGTGGTTTACGGCATTGAAGACTGGGAAAAGCGTAATCCTCTCACCTGGCCAGGGTTTGCTAAAGAGGAAGATGTTAAGGATTTACCTAAAACTTTCATAAGCGTTAACGAGTGCGACCCTTTAAGAGATGAGGGTGTAAATTTTTATAGATTGCTGAGAAGAGCGAATGTTGAAGCTCAGTGCAGGGTGTTATCTGGAACCATTCACGGGACAGATATCATGGTGCTATCTTGTCCAGAAGTTAGCTTAGAAACGGCAAGAAGTATTGCTGCCTTTACTAGAGATTAATTAAAAAATATTTACCAGCCAGATAAGTAGATAGTGTCCAATGAAGCCATAGAGGCTGATTGCAATAATTGGTTTGTTGGAAAGCCCTTTTTCTTTATTAAATAAAATCGCATATACAAAAAGCGGAATGTAGAAGAACAAGGAGCTTACCATTCCAGGACTAAAAACATTTTGCGCTGTTGAAATACCAATATGAAAGCTTGCGTTTGCCATGGTAAGAGCGTTATTAAAAAGAAAAAATATTCCAAATATTTTTTCCGATCTTGCTTTCGATATGATTAATGCAGGCAACAGAATCAGATAAGGCGTAAGATTTAGTAAAGTAACTTCTATTGGCGAAATATCCATTCCGTTTCTATATGCCCAATTTAAAAAATGGTAGTAATCGCCAAATAAAAGAGGGGATAAAACGTACTCTTCAAACTGATGAGAAGAAAGCGCTAATAAAGGTAAAATGGCAAGCAGATACTTACTTTTAGCTCGATAAAGATAAATACAAATTCCTAAAAAAATGAGAAAAGAAATTGTAAAAAAGTTCTGCATCAGCAAAACTAGAGGCGCATTAAACGTTGGACTCATTAGGCCACAATACCCCAAATTCTTGTCATAAACCAAAAACAACCCATACCACCAATTCCATAAGTTACGAGACTCCGAAATAGTTTTTTAAGATCAACTTTATTAAGAAAGAAAATAATTATTCCCACAACAGGAATGACCATAAGCTGACCAATTTCAATTCCTATGTTGAAGAACAATAAAGATAGAAAAAGTTGATCATTGGCTATTCCAATCTCTGATAAAGCCCCAGCAAAACCAAATCCATGTAAAAGACCGAAGCCAAAAGCCATCAACCATGGCCTTTTTACTTCAGACTCTGCCTTAGTTAACTCATATGCCAAATATATAATCGTTAGTGCAATTAAAGCTTCAGTGCTTGCTGAAGGAAGTTTAAAAATATCCAAGACAGAAATTGCAAGGGTAATACTATGCGCTAAAGTGAATGCTGTTATTGTTTTAAACAATGGTATAAATCCTGAAATTAAAAAAATGAGGCCTAAAACAAATACGATGTGATCAAATCCGCCCAGAAGATGTTCTACCCCCAGGTAAAAATAACCAGTTGGATAAACTTGTTTATCTTCGGGAATGATAATCTCCGGAGCTTTAAGATTCATCAAGCCTTCAAACCTATCTCCATTGAAATGATTTACCGTCACCAAGGCATCGTTAAGAATGCTCAGACCACTTACTTGAATCGCTTTACCCTTTAGCGATTCAGAACATTTCAAATTTATTTTTTCCGAGATATATTTCCCTTGCCTAAAGGGTAGGTCTTTCTCAATTTCACAAATTTCAGGAAAAGTAAGTTCTGGAGAGGTGCCAAGGTTTTTTATTGGCGTCATCCAAAGGGCTTCGTATTCAAGCTCTTTGGTTTCATCTACTAATAGATGAGCAGGATTAAATTCATGGGCAAAAAAAACGGACGAAAAAAAGACAAATAAAGAAACTAAAACTTTAGTCATTAATAAGGTATTTTGGGTTAATGATGACTTGATATTTATCTCTCAATTCTAACAAGTAGGAATCCAAAGTTTTTTGTTTTTCTTCCAAATAAAAATCGACTTCTACCTTTTCTTTCACTTGATTCAAAGTGGGAGTTACGCTTTCAACTTTATTGAGTAACTTAACAGCATGGAAGCCATATGCCGATTCAACCGGACCTAGCCATCTATCAAAAATGGGCTCTTCAAAAACTTCGCTAAATTGATTGCCAAAATCTCGTTGTATTTCAAATCTGGATTTTTCAACAAAATTTTTCCCCAGCATGAAGGGATCGCTTTTAGGCAAAGTATCCTCATTCTCTTGAATATTTCTTAAAGCTTCTTCAGATCTTTGCTTGCCATTTCTTTCCGAAGAAAAGTAAAGGTGTGTAAAAGTAAATCTTTCAGGAAAAATATATGAATCTAAATTTTTCTCAAAAAATTTCTGAAGTTCATTTGGTTCTGGAGGAGCAATTGAAGTTTCCTCTCTCAAAAACGATATTTTTTGAGCAAGTCTCCTTTTAATTATGCGATCTTCTAGGTCAAGATTTAATCTCAAAGCTTCTCGGTATAGAATCTCTTCTTTGATTACGTCATCAATGATGTTCTTGATGTCAGTTCTGGTTGGCGATCTACCAACCTGTAATTCCCAAGCGTATATTAAACTTTCAATCTCTTGATCGGAGATAAAAATATTTAGCTCATCCTCATCATAATTGAAAACTAAATCCAATAATAAGATGACAATGCCTATTCCAAAAAAAAATAATATTTTCTTCATTTTATATAAGTGAAACTATTGAAGACTAGGCGGTATTTTGAACCCGCCTCTCAAATCTCGAACGATTTTAGCAACTTCAATACAGGTCTTATCTTCTAAATAAGGACCTGTTATTTGCATGCCAATAGGAAGATTTTTTGAAGACATACCTATTGGAACATTTGTACTGGGTAAACCAGCTGAAACTGCAGGACCAGCCCATAAAGTTGCTCTGAGATATTCATCGTCTTTGCCGTTTATAGTCAGCTTTCTTTCATGAACTGGATTATGATTGTGCTTAAAAGCAGGAGTAATAGAAGTGGGACATAAAATAACATCGTAGTTTTTGAAGAATTCTCTCCACTTTTGACGCATATTTTGTCTCATAGCATTTACCACTACCCAATCTGAAAACTTTAAAACAGATCCCCTGGCAACTTTCGCAAGTTCTGACATGTCATTTGGATCTAAATCTTCGTTCAACTTGGCGAGTGTTTCAAAAGTTTCTTGTGGGGAGCCAGCAAGCATCAGAGGGTTCAAAAGCTGACTAAAAATTTTATCAATTTCTTTAAAGCTCATGGGCAGATCAGCCGTTTCAACTTGAGCACCAGCATGTTTCAAATCATCGGCAGTTTGTTTAATAAGAATTGTGATTTCATCGTCAACTTCGGCATAGGGTTCATCAGGCCAGACTGCAACTCTCAGTTCTTTAACTTTTTTTGTTCTGGCTTTTGGCAATTTAATCTTCCAGGCAGGACTATCTTGCTTTTGAGCTGCAACCAAGACATCTAATGCAATTTCTAAGTCTTCCGGGGATCTTGCTAAAGGTCCTGCTACAGATAAACCATTGCCTGTAGAGATTGCACCGGGCGGAGGCGGCATATGGCCAACCTCGGAAATGATGTTGTAACTTGGTTTGTGTCCGAAGAGACCACAGAAATGGGCTGGCACTCTAATGGATCCACCGATGTCAGAGCCAAGTTCTAAAGGCGTCATGCCTGAAGCCAGTGCTGCTGCTGAGCCTCCTGAAGATCCACCAGGCGTTCTTTCCAAATCCCAGGGATTATTTGTAGTTCCATAGATTTTGTTAAAACTTTGCATATCTGCTGAGAGAAAAGGCACATTGGTTTTACCAAAAATGATTGCTCCTGCATCAACCAATCTTTGAACTGCCTCTGCATTTCTTTTTGGAATATTGTTTTGCCAAACAGGATTGCCACCGGTCGAAACAATGCCTTCAACTTCAAAGGCATCTTTAATTGTCATAGGTAAGCCATGCAAAGAACCCAATTTTGACTTGGAAGCAGTTTTTTTGTCTGCTTTTTTTGCTTTCTCTAGTGCTCTTTCTGCATCTAATGCAACTACTGCATTGATTGACGGATTTACTGCTTCTACTTGTTTTAAAAAGGATTCAAGGACTTCAAGAGCAGAAACTTCTTTTTGTTTTAATTTTTCAAGAATTTCATGCGCATTCTCAAAAATCATTTTGCCAGGTAATTCTCTGATTAATACTAGTTAGTATTTAATGGTTCTTCAGTTTCTTGAACGTTATCCATTATCGATCTGATTGTAAAAACTCCTCCGGGGTTTGGAACGTTAGGAATGTACCATATAGGGCTAGACCAAGCTCGTTCTTGAAAAGTTTTTGGCAGGTCCTCTCTAGGTTTTAATCCAGCTTTTATCGCATCCCAAGTGGTCCATGGACAACTCGGATTTTCTAAAACTCTTACATAGTAAAAAGCTTTTTCATTTTTATTGAAATCAGGATCTGTCCAAACAGTCTTAAGTTCAGCCGATCCCACATCATTCGATATTTCACACGTTTCAGTGTTGACCGTAGCGCCGTTATCAGGACATCTATTTGTAACTGGATTTACTTTAGCTCCGTTAGAACAAACCACGTCATAAACAATTTCTTTTGGCTCAGCATCAAATTGATTGATCGTACCTTTGATAATTTGAACTCTTTGAAGGGGAGCTCCGTTTTTTGCTCTTTGTGCCCAAACAAAAAAGTTAGGAACGTTGCTGCCTTTGGAAACTAAGTCAGAACCCATGGGAACTCCGTTGCGATAAGCCTCACTGATGACGTTTTCACTATTTAGGTCTAACTCATTCATACGATAGCCACCAAAGAAACGAACTGAAATCCTATTTCCACTGGTTGCAAAAGTCTCTTTTCTTCGTAAAGCACTAAAAATGGATTCTCTAGTATTTTCTTCAGCCCAAACTGCAGCCAAACCCGATGCGCCCCACTGAGTAAATCCTGACTCTAAATAACTTCCTTCTTGACCTTCGTAGATTTCAATTGGTAGACCCGTATCACCAAAGTTACTCTGACGTCCCAAAATCGTTTGTTGATAATCAGTTACTGGCACTGAGCCTCTTCCTTCAGGAGTAGCATCGATGATTCCAATTTTTGACCAAAAATTTGACTCATCGTATGAAGAAGCTCCAGTATGCGTATCGGACGAGCCAATTAGACCAAACTTATATGGATTTCCTCTGTCTTCCCATTCAAGAACCATACCTCTAAAAAAGGCATCTCGTACATAACCACCCGCAGGTAGGGAGTAAGTTCTAGGAAAACTTCCTACTCTTGAATTCATGATGCCAAAATCTGCCCATTCATCATTAGGTGATAAAAGAGGGTGGGTATCGCTTGTGCCTTTTACCTGAGTCATTTCGACAATAGGCTCGTTTCTCATTCGTAATGCGGAATATGTTTTATCGATAGGCGAACCATCAAATTGTTCTACTTCAAACATCTGTCCATTTGATCCATTTGAATTATGTGGCATGGCTATAGAATCTATGCCCTTATCTCTAAGCTTATCCATCCATGCCCATAAATCTTCTGGATTAATGGAATCTATTCTAGTCCAAGGTCTTTCCGGCGCCTTAGCGCCTTCAAAAATTACATTTCTGTGTAAATTACCATTCTCTACATCGGTAGAAGTTGTGAATTCATAACCAATGAAGGTTGTAAAATTCCCAGGATCGTTGTGTTCATTGGCAGCTCTTGCTACATCTGCCCAGGACGACTTATGAGTTTCATCATCAAAAGACTGGATGGCCAACGAAATGTGATTGGACAAAAAAGCTTGAATAAATTTTGGATGATACCAAGGATAAGGATTTGCAATTGCTTCAATGGCACCTCTAAAGCTACCGAGTCGATATGCAGAAGACTCTAAAGTCTGGTTTTCTGGAGCATTTATATTGTGATAAATCTCTGCACCAGGAAGAGTAGAGGCATAGGTTGATGTGTCAGCCCAAGCTTGGATCATGCCAAGAAAAAAACCATGATCAGTAACTGAATAAAAGTCCAATGGCTCTCTAAGTTTCATATCGAAACCCAAGGCATGTTTAATTGTTTCACCCTTAGCATATCTGTAAGCATCATCTGGAGAGGCGGTTGTCCCAAATACGTATGCATCGAATGAATATCTTGTATGAACGTGAAGATCTCCAAAATAGGCATTTCTTAATTCGTTATAGTCTTTGCTAGGACCAGGCGCAGTTTTATCCTCGATAGAAAAATCCACTACTTCCAATGAAGTGTCTGTACATCCAATAAAGATTAATGCCGTAAAAATTAAAGCGCTGATATTTTTTTTCATTTTCTCTCCCCGAGTGATATTTATCTTAATGCAATCAAAGTAAAACTTCTAATTTAAATCTGAGAGGTTTATTTCTTGCGTGCCAACAGGCAAGACAACGAAAGTTCCATCTCTCGATAAGGTCCAGTCTGTTCTTATTTCATCAACGCCTCTTACAAAAACGTTCTCCATGATTCTGTTTCTTGGAGCTGGAGTTAGGTGATAAAAAATCAGGTGTCCAACATTCGCCATATTAGCTAATTTAGCTGCCTCCACTGGTGTCATGTGATAAGTCTTTATGTCTTCAAGAACCTTTGCTAAGGGCTGATTAGGATTTTGTTCTAAAATTGCTGCCTGCATGATATTTATAATGTGGTTGGCTTGAGCTTCAGCAATCAAAACATCAGCATTTTTAGAGTTAAGAGCTATATTTTCATCGTAAGAAGAATCTCCAGTAATGACTAACGACCTTCCTTTGTAGTCAAAACGATAACCAAGAGCAGGCTCGATTGGCTCATGGGTCACTTTAAAGGCTGTAATTTTCAAACCGTTTTCGTCGTAAATGACAGGATCATTTAGATCGACAATGGTTGTATCAAAGCCGACAGACTTAATTGGCGCTAGCGCCTCACCATGATGTTCATTTCTAAATCCATAGTCTAATTTATATGCCATTTCGAAGCCTGCGGTTACTATCTCTGTACCTTCAGGTCCGTATACAGGAAGTGCTTTTGGACGACCTGGTAACCAAGTGGCCAAATGAAGATCAGCCAAATCTGAAATATGATCAGAGTGGAGGTGAGTGAATAGTACTGCTTTAATTTTATTTGTTGGAACGCTGTATTTTCCTAAATTAACAGCTGCGCCATCTCCTATATCAACGATAAAAATATCCTCTCCTGCTTTTACAGCAACACAAGTTTGCGCTCTTCCAGGCGATGGTAAGGGCGATCTTGATCCACAAATTAATGCGCTTAGTGCTTCTTCTTCGGGGAACGGACTATCGGCTGTAGCTAAATTTGAAACAGCTGTTTTCAAAACTAAATCTTGTACAAACGGAAATCTTAATGAAACAAAAATAATTAAGAAAAGAATAATAATGACGCCTAAAATTTTCCAAATTCTCATAAATCCTCCATAATTTGGAATAGTAAATATACTAAAATAATCTAACTATTGACAGTATGCATGTCAAAATATAATTTATAAATTTAATAAAACTATGACAAAGATTAACGATCCATTAACTCTTCCTTGCGGGCAAGTTATCAAAAATAGAGTTTGTAAAGCCGCTATGACAGAACGAATTGCCTTGGGCAATAACTTTACTAACGAAAAGCATATTGAGCTTTATAAAATGTGGGGTGCAGGTGATATCGGTATCTTACTTACTGGCAACGTCCAAGTGCACCGAGATAATTTAGAAGGTCCAGCTAATGTTGCAATTGAGGAGGATTCTTATAAAGAACAAATGCCGATGCTAAAAAAATGGGCAGAGGCTGCAACTCAAGAAGGTAGCAGACTTTGGATGCAAATTTCACATGCTGGAAGACAAACTCCAGGTGAGATCAATATGAGCCCCATGTCGCCCTCCGATGTGCAATTGAAGATTCCTGGCAGGAAATATGGCAAACCTATCCCTATGACTGAGGAAGACATTCAAGATGTCATCAATCGATTTGTGTTTGCAGCAAAAATTGCCAGAGAGTCAGGATTTGATGGTATTCAGCTGCACTCTGCTCATGGCTATCTTCTATCTCAATTTTTATCTCCTGATATCAATCAAAGAACTGATGCTTGGGGCGGATCCTTGGAAAATAGAGCTAGAATCCATCTCGAAATCATCAAAAAATGCCGAGAGGAAGTGGGTAATGATTTTGCAATTTCTATAAAAATGAACTCAGCAGATTTTCAAAAAGGAGGCTTTTCTCCAGAAGATTCCATACAAGTAGCAAAATTATTCAGCGATTCAGGGATAGACAACATCGAAATCTCTGGTGGAACTTATGAGCAGCCAAGGTTATTGGGCTTGGATAAGGTGAGCATCAATCCAAAGAGAAGCGAAAATAGAAAAGAAAGCACCATTGCTCGTGAGGCATATTTCCTGTCTTATGCTGAAGAAATAGCAAAGGTGGTAAACATTCCTTTAATGGTAACGGGTGGATTTCGAACTAAAGAAGGCATGGAGGCAGCATTAAGAGATGGAGCTTGTGAAATAGTTGGAGTTGGCAGACCCCTTTGTGCTAATCCTTACGCGATTAAAGAATTATTGTCTGGACAGATTGATGAATTACCAAAGTACGAAAAAACTTTATCGATTGGTCCCTGGTGGCTCTCACCCACAAGCCCTTTCAGATTAATTCAGGCAATCAACGCTTTTAGTGCTCAAGCTTGGTTTTACCAACAAATTAAAAAAATGGGTAAAGGGTTAATGCCGGATTTAAATCTCAAACCTTGGAAAGCATTCAGAGAGGATGCTAAGGCTGATCAAGAGGCTATAAAAGAATATCAAAATTTTTAATTCGAATTCAAAGGAGCAAAAAAATGAAAGTAGAAAACAAAGTGATGCCAAATGAAAAACAAATGGAAGAATTCTTAGAGGAAGGTAATGATGAGCCTATTTTTATGGTGAACCTTTTGAAATTCAAAGAGAAGGCAGAATATCCTGATAAACGTGAAACTGATCTTTCTGGAAGAGAGGCTTATGCCATCTATGGCGCAGAAGTGGTAAAGCATTTAGAAAAAGTGGGCGGTAAACCCGTTTTCGGCTCAGATGTTATTAGACTTATGCTGGGAGAAGTTGAGGAGCTTTGGGATCAAGTAGCTATTGCTATGTACCCAAATAGAAAAGCAATGTTGAAAATGATCTCAGATCCTGATTATATTGAAAGTGCCCAACACAGAGTTGCCGGGTTAGCCGGCCAATTAAATATTGAAACGAAGATAAGAAATAATGAAGGTTTTTAAAGTTTTAGGACTTATAGTCCTTGTAGTTTTTTCTGTTTCGCTGCATGCAGCGAAATACGATAAAAAAGTAGATCCCACAGAACTCTATGAGAAAGCGACCAGTCATTTAAAAAATGAGGAATATCGCAAAGCCTTAAGAGTTCTTGGAAAATACACAAAATCCAAACCGAAAGATGCCGATGGTTGGACGCTTTATGCTTTTACACAAAGAAAGTTAAAAAATTACAGGAAAGCAGAAGCCAATTATGAAAAAGCTCTAGAATTAGATCCTGAAAATAAAATTGCACTAGAGTATCAAGGCGAACTTTTTGTTGAAACGGAACGCCTAGGATTGGCTCAAGTCAATTTGAATAAACTCAAAGAGTTATGCCCTACCTCTTGCGATGAACTTGAGCAGTTAAGAAAGTACATCAATCAAGAAGCTGAAAAATCCCTGTGATCATTTTAGATGGCAGCATGGGCAATGAATTGCTCAAACGAACCAATAAACCTTCCTCCGGTTTATGGTCAGCGCAATTTCTAATTGACTCTCCAAATTTAGTAAAAGAAGTACATCAGGCTTATGTTGATGTAGGCGCCCAAGTGATTACCACTAACACTTATTCAACAATCCCAAGTTACCTGCAAAAAGAAAATAGAACAATTTTAATGAAAGACTTAATTAGAAAGGCTGGCGTTATTGCGCGCGAGGTAGCTGACAACAATGACCAAGAAATCTTGGTTGCAGGTAGTTTGCCACCTCTTGATGAAAGTTACCGTCCTGATTTGGTACCAAACGAAAAAGATTCCATACCCGTTTATGAAGAACTAATTGATGAGCTTAATTCTTTCGTTGACATCTTTCTATGTGAAACGGTTTCTTCAATCGCAGAAACTTCAAACGTTTTAAAGGCAGTAAAGAACAAGGCTAAGCGTCGTAAAAAAATTTGGCTTTCGTGGACTTTATTGGAAGATAAAAGTGGCAGACTTAGAAGTAAAGAAACCATTGAAGAAGCCTTTCAGTTTGCTGAAATTTTTAATCCCGATGCTTATCTTTTTAATTGCACCGATCCAATAGCGATTACCGAAGGCATAAAGAAGTTATCCAAACTTACGGATAAACCAATTGGTTGTTACCCAAACGTTTTTGGGGTTCCTTTCGATTGGACCTTGGACAATGATGTGCAAGTTGAACCTAGAAATCTTTCCGTGAAGCAATTTGTTGAGTACAAAAATTTGTGGGAAGATTTGGGAGCTTCCATCATTGGCGGGTGTTGCGGGTTAGGTCCTGATTACATCAAAGCCATTGCATAAAAAAATTCCCCAGAAAACATAACGCTTTCCAGGGAATTTATTTTTTTAGCTTTTTAAGCTACGAATTGAGAGAGTCTACTTTTAATAATTTCTTCAGCATCAGAAACTATTCTTTCAACCAGCTCTTTACAAGTCGGTATATCATGAATCAGTCCTGCAACCATTCCACAACTCCAAGCGCCAGCATCCATGGTGCCTTCTTGCATGATTTTCGGATAGACCCCAGCCACTTCATCCATGATGTCAGTGATTTGAATTTCATCACCCAAAGCTTTTTCTTTTTCAAGAATCTTTTGCACTGCACCGTTGGCTAAAACCCTTTCCGTATTTCTCAAAGGTCTCATGATCAATTCGGTATCCAATTCAGAAGCTGCAACCAATGCTTCTTTCACGTTCTGGTGAACTGGTGCTTCTTTAGTTGCAATGAATCTTGTACCCATGTTGATTCCATCTGCACCCATAGATAGGGCAGCTGCAAGTTGTTGGCCATTACCCATTCCACCTGACGCCACAAAAGGAATAGAAAGTTCTTCAGCTGCTCTTGGCAGAAGAATCATATTCGGTATGTCATCTTCTCCTGGGTGACCACCACATTCAAAACCGTCAACACTGACAGCATCACAGCCAATTTTTTCAGCTTTGAGTGAATGTCTGACAGAAGTACATTTGTGGATAACTTTAATACCAGCACCTTTAAGGTCAGGCATGTAAGCTTCAGGACTTCTGCCTGCGGTTTCAACGATTTTTACTCCGCCCTCGACAATTGCTTTGATGTAACCTGGATAATCAGGCTCTTGAAAGCCAGGTAAGAAAGTTAAATTGACGCCAAAAGGTTTATCAGTCATTTCATGACATTTTGCAATTTCTTTAGCTAAATCATCAGGAGTTTTTTGGGTTAGACCTGTAATGATTCCTAGACCGCCTGCGTTGGCAACTGCAGAAGCCATCTCTGCAAAACCTACGTAGTGCATTCCTCCTTGAATAACTGGATGTTCAATACCGAACATTTCGGTGATTTTCGTTTTTATCATTTTTTCTCCCTAATAAATTGAAAGTTTAATTTAAAGCCCATAAGGCTTTTTGTCTACCAAAAGGCTTGATTATTTTAAGCCCAAGCTGACTTGATCATATCAGCTGCTTTTTCTCCAATCATTATGGTTGGAGCGTTTGTATTCCCTCCAACCAAAGTTGGCATGATGGAGGCATCTACAACTCGAACATTTTCTAGTGCATGAACTTTGAGTTCATGATTCACCACACTCATCTCATCAGAACCCATTTTGCAAGTCCCCACAGGATGATAGACGGTATCTGCGCGAGCACGCATTGCGGCTTCAATATCTGCATCACTGTTGATATCGACAGGATCTTGGACTTTCCTGGTAAAGGGTCTTAAAGGCTCAGCGTCCATGATCTGCATCATCTTTCGGTAACCCTTTATCATGATATCCATATCTTCTCTCGCGGAAAAAAACTTAGGATCAATTTTTGGCGAGTCAAAGGCATCGTTTGAATTGAGAGTAACCTCACCTGTAGATTTGGGCCTCAACAAACAAACGTGACAACCCAGACCGTGACCAAAAGCAATGGTTCTGCCATGGTCAATTATTTTTGCCAAGACAAAGTGCAGTTGTATATCTGGAATGTCTAAACTTTCATCGGTTTTGATAAAGCCTCCAGCTTCAGCTACTGTTGAGGTCATCTGACCCTTTCTAGTAAATAGATATTTCAAAAGTTCAAACGGCTGACGATATAAAAGCGATTTTAGTGAGAAGCCCAATAAATCCGTATCGTCTACCGGATGATTGGTAATGTAATCGATGTGATCCTGAAGATTTTTTCCTACACCTGGGATATTAAAGATGGTGTCTATCCCATGTCTGTTTAATTCTTCGGCAGGCCCTATGCCAGAGCGCATTAAAATTTGCGGCGAGCCGAAAGCTCCCGAAGAAACAATTACTTCTCGGCGGCATTTCAAATGAATTTTATTTTTTTGTTTATCAAAACAATCCACGCCTACTGCTTTATTGCCTTCAAATACAATTCTATCTACTTGGGTATCCGTTAAGACCGTAAGATTGGGTCTATCTAAATTTGGCGTTAGATAAGCTGCTGCAGCGCTCCATCTTCTGCCTTGTTTTTGGGTAGTGTGGTAATAGCCAATACCTTCTTGGTCGGCACCATTGAAATCCTGATTTTCTTTATAAAATTTAGTACCCGCTTCAATAAAGTAGTCTTTATATTTTGAATTATTCTCCACGGCGGTAACATTTAAAGGCCCTCCTTGACCGTGAAAGGCATCATCGACCAATTCGTTATGTTCTGCTTTTTTAAAGTAAGGCAATACTTCGTCGTAAGACCAGCCAGAATTTCCAAGTTTTGACCAATGATCGTAATCCCAACGATGTCCTCTCACATAGAGCATGGCATTTATTGAACTCGATCCCCCTAAAGTCTTTCCTCTCGGTTGATAACCTTTTCGATGCTCTTCAGGTTCATCTTTCATGGTGTGGGTTTGACCTGTCGGATCAGCTACAACGACTTCTGTAGCCGGTAATTTTTCTTTAGTAAAACCTTTTTGAGGTTCGGTTTCAAAAGCCCAATTCATTTTGCTTGTTGGTCCCATATAAGCAAACAAGGCGGGTACGTGAATTCTTACATCTTTATCTTTGGAACCTGCTTCAATGAGACAAACTTTGTGATTTGGATTTTCTGAAAGTCTGCCAGCTAGTACACAGCCAGCTGAACCTGCTCCTAAAATGATGTAATCGAATTCATTCATTGGTTTTCTTCTAAAAAGATTATTTTATGAATTTTCAAAATTTATTCCATAGTGATGGAAATTTTTCCGAAATGCTTGTTATCGATCTGATGTTGAAAAGCTTCCGCTAATTCAGCCAAATCAAATGCATCACTAATGACAGGTTTGATTTCAGAATTATCTAGATACTCAACCATAGCCTTTTGCGATTGATGATTTGCCATCGCAATTCCACTGGTTCTTACTTGTTTAAGAAAAATTCGAGGTAAAACCAATTCATTTGCTGCAGGCCCACTTAATACACCAATCAAGGCAATATGGCCGCCAAGCTTAACCGCTCGAATGGATTCATTGAAAGTCTCTCCACCTCCTACTTCAACAACATGATCGACACCTTCGTTATCTGTGAGTTCCAAAACTTTTTCTCCCCATTTAGGATGTTCTTTGTAATTAATGATTTCATCTGCTCCAAGAGCTTTTAATTTTTCAGCTTTTTCTTCAGATGAAGTTGTAGCTATAACTTTGGCACCCATTTCTTTGGCAAACTGAAGAGCAATAATTGAAACTCCTCCGGTTCCTTGAACCAAAACAGATTCTCCAGATTGTAATCTTCCTTCATCTACAAGTGCTCGCCAAGCAGTCAAACCCGCACAGGGTAGAGTAGCTGCTTCTTGTAGGGACCATTTTGAAGGCATTTTAGTAACGGCAGTTTCTTCAATAGCAATATACTCAGTGGCATAGCCGTCCTGATTATCTCCAATAAAACTCAATAACTCATAACGCGGAGGCCCATCAATCCAGTTAGGGAAACACGCACTCATGACCTTATCTCTNACTTTCCAGCTTTTAACTGCTGTTCCAATCTCAACTACCTCGCCAGCAGCGTCACCCAACAAAACACGTCCATCATCAGTAGGAATCAATCCCAAGGCACACATTAAATCGTGATAGTTAAGGCTACTCGCATTAACTTTGATTAAAATTTCGTTATCTTTTGGTTTAGGAATTTCCAATTCATTAAGTTTGAATTTATCCAACCCCCCAGGTTTTGCCAGTTGCATCTGTCTCATAATTTATTCCTCGTGTGTAAGATTTTTATTAGAACAAAAAAGTCCTTTTTTTAGAATGAAAACTAAGGATTTAAAAAGAATAAAAAAATGTTTTTTTATAACTTTTGTGAAATTAGTTATAATTTTTTGTGAATTTTAAGCGAAATCCCCTTCTCACATCTAGTAAAAAAGCCTATAAGTACTATACTTCTGGCGATTTTGATCGATTGTAAATATTTGAAACAGCAAAATTTCAATTTGAGTGCAAAAATTGACATTTTTGTTAATTTTTCATCATTTTTGGCCTTTTTTTGCAGTTGTATAATGCTCTCGATTTCAAAAAAGGAACTTATTTTAGAAATTATCTTTTTAATGAACTTTTAAAAGATTAATCTCTCTAGTAAGCATCTTAATTAACCATCAGCTTAAAGGAGTTAGCGATGATCAATAGAGTGGTAACAGGAACTTTAGGATTTTGTTTTTGCCTCTCTTTTATTCTTTATCTAGGAGTGATAGCAATTAACTTTTTCTAATACTCTAAAGAAATAAATTTATAAAGTTCTCCCCCCTAATCCCCTTGCCTCGGCAAGGGGATTTCTTTTTGGGAAATAATAACTTAGAGTGCGGTATGACTAAACAATGTGAAGAGTGCCTTAAAGAACTACCTTTCAGTTACTTCTCCAAACAAAGAGGCGGCTTGATGGGTCTCAGAAGAGTTTGTCGATCCTGCGAAAAAAAGAACTTCTGCTGAATGCCTAAGACGAACAAGAAATCTCTAACTTTTTACCCCATTCTGGAGGAGCTTTAGCATAGTCATCAAATTCAGGGTTTTCTGCATAGGGATTTTTCAGGACTTCTAATAACTTTATTAATCTCGTAAAGTCAGATTTTTCTGCATCTTGGATTGCTTCTTGAGCTAAATAATTTCTTAAAACAAATTTTGGATTTGCCTGTGCCATCATTTTTCCTCTCTTCTCGGGAGAGATTTGTTCAAGACTCAAACGACGTTGATATTGTTCATACCAAGTTTTACCTTCCGCATCTTCGAACAGAGAATCTGGATCTTTTGTAAAATCCCTAAAGGTAATGGTGTAGTCTTTTTTATTTTTCTGCATCCAAGAAAGAAAAGCTTCAATTAATTTCAAATCATCTGATTGTTCAATCGTCAAACCCAATTTCCTTCTGAAGATTGCAGTAAGTTCATCATAGAAAAAACCTTCATAGGAATTGATAATTTCTTTGGTTCGCTCAATTTCAATATGATCTTTTAGGGCTGCAGCTAACGCTTGACAGTTCCACAGGCCTATTGAAGGTTGGTTATTGAATGCGTACCGACCGCTGTAATCTGAATGATTACAAATAAATCCAGGGTTGTATTCATCTAAAAAACCAAACGGTCCAAAATCAAAAGTTTCCCCCAAGATAGACATGTTATCGGTATTCATTACACCATGAGCAAAACCAAAAGCTTGCCATTTAGCAATAAGACCCGCCGTTGAAAAAACTATTTTTTCGAACAAATCGGTATAGCCGTCTTTGGACTCTTTTAAATTAGGAAAATAACTTTCAATTACATGATCGAGTAAAATCGGGATAAATTCGGATTTTTTGTTGTGCATCAGATATTCAAAGTGCCCAAAACGAATATGAGTTTTTGCGACTCTTACCATCATTGCTCCAAATTCGGTCGTTTCCCTAAAGACCGGTTCATCACTACCGATCATTATTAAAGATCTTGAACTTGGAATGCCGAGATGATGCATAGCCTCGCCACATAAGTATTCTCTGATCGTCGATCTTAAAACTGCGCGACCGTCACCAAATCTAGAATAAGGTGTCTTGCCAGCACCTTTAATGTGTAAATCCATCAAGCCGTCTTTGGTTTGTAGTTGACCTAATAGAATTCCTCTACCATCCCCCAATTGAGGGACCCAAGAACCAAATTGATGACCAGCGTAGGCCATGGATAGAGGCGCACTGTGTTTAAAAGCTTTGTTACCATTAACGTATGGCACCAAATCTTCAGCATTAAGACCTTTTGGAAACCCTAAAAGCTCTGCTAGCTCTTTATTAAAATGTATCAGTTTTGGATTATCAAAAGGAGTCCAATTTTGCTTATGAAAAAAATCTTCTGGCAAATCGGCAAAAGGATTTGAAAATTTTAAGCTTTCTAGTTCATGCATATTTGTTAATTATATAGGTTAGAATTTATCTCATGCTCAAAGATGAAAAACTAAATTTAGACTTATATCAAAACCTCAATTCCAATCAGGCGCCTGAGGAATTTCACCATGTGGCTTTTAAAACCATAAATTATGAAGCCATGGTTGATTTTTATTCCAGACTTTTTGGTTGCGAGCCTTTATATAGCAGCGAAGAATTAACTTTCTTAGCTTTTGATGAAGAGCATCATCGAGTAGCAATTGCCAACACATCTGGTGTTTTTAAAAATCTTGGATTTATTCCAAAAACCATTATGCGGATTAAAAACTGGATGAATCGCTCGTTACCTTCGATTGTTGGCTTGGATCATATTTCTTACAAATTGAATCCAATAGAAAAGTGGTTCGAGTTTTACCACAAAGCCAAAGAGCAGGGACTGGAACCTTATTGGACGATCAATCACGGCTGGATTACCGGCATGTATTACAAAGATCCTGATGGCAATTTGGTGGAAATATTTTTTGAACATTGGCGTAACAAAGAAGAATTCAAAACCAACATTTCTCCAGATTTTTCTGATGAACCCATTGGTACTAACATGGACATTGATGTGCTTTATGACATGTTTAAAAAGGGCGCATCCTTTGAAGAGCTTATTCAAAAAGGCAATACCGTTCCAGAAGGTAAGCAACCAGTTGCAGGCATGGAAGCCGTTATGAATATGCGTAAAAAATACAAATAGCCAAGGCTAGTTAAACCTTGGCTATTTTAGGGTTTCTTTTACTCAGCTTCTAGTAGATATCCGCATTGTTCATGAGAATCTCTTACCACTTCATCGATTAAAGATTGAAGCGCTTGAAGCGTAGGCCCCCAAGGAGCTTTTCCACTGTAGCCTTTTTCATAGAGTTCGCCAAAGGATTTTCCATCTGGAGCAATTCCTCTTAACATCAGACTATTTTCGTTAGTACCACCGCCTAAAGCAATCAACACTCCCATTTCAAATTCTTCGCCTGCAGCATTCATTTCAGCTTGAAGCTTTTCTGACATCATTAAGAATTTTTGAGTGTTTTCAGGTTTTACAGTAACTCTGGTAACTCTTTCAAATCCAGGGTTTAAAGGGAAGGGCGTTAAAGGTTTCCACACTGCTGTGTAAAGCAATTTACGCATGCTTTTGAGTTGTTTAGACGCTTTGTAAGGATTATAAGCAAACCCGTCAGATAAAGCTTTATCCAAACTTGAGTAAGCGTTCCAAATAAACATCTCTCCGGGATAATCATGTCCGGTCATGGTCATGCAATATCCAACTGCATCGCCTCCACCAGCTTTTAGAGCTGCAGGATTAGCTTTGAGAAAATCAATGTACTCATAAGGATCTTCAGCTACAACATGAAAAGTAGAAAATCCACCCTCAGGCAAACCGCCAGATGAATTTCCATGATCATCTGCAAATATTGCATTCAAAGCAAAAACAGCAGATGTGATGTATACAAATAATTTCATTATTTCTCCTAATATATTTGTTGAAAATAAATTCTATATAGTTTGAAATCATCTATCATTAATTTTTTAGGAGAAAACATGAAAAAAATTAGTTTAATTTTATTTGCTACCTTATTGTCTTGTAGCTTGTTCGGCTTAAAAGTCACTTCAGATGAGAAATTTACTTTGTCAGGAAAAGTAACTTCCATCTCTCTTACCGATCAAGGGGGAGTGATCAACGTATCAAGCAAGGCTGGAAGATATGGCAAAGTCTTTTTGACTTACAACTTAAAGATAGACAATCCAAATTACACATCGCAAGGATCTTTTATTGGTCGAGGCGTTGGTATCAACGATGATGGCAATCGAAATTCAGGTTCTCGTCAGGGAGTTTGGAAAAGAGAAGGCAATATCATTACTTTTCATTCTTTAGATGATGTTACTGATGGCAATCGAAATTTTTGTATTTCAAAGTTGAATCTAACGGAAGAAACTTTGGAGATGACTTTTTATCCATTTTAATTTTTTTGAGGGGAAGGGATACTTTCCCTCTTAAAAAATCTTTTTGAAATCGTCGCAAATTCTTTTTAAAGCATAGTCGACCCCATCGACTAGCATCATATTCACAAACCCATGAATGTAACTGTCGTGGGTTCGATGATAAATTTCGACATTGGCTTGTCTTAAAGCTTGTGCGTACTGATCGCCTTCATCTCTCAAAGGATCAAACCCTGCAGTAACGACCACAGCCGGGGGATGACCTGAAAGATCATCTGCAAACAAAGGGGAAACCAACGGATCTTTTACCAACTCTTTATCTTCTAAGTAATTATCTCGAAAATATTCCATAGAGGCTTTGGTGAGATAAAAGCCTTCCGCCATTTCATCCATGGAAGGGTGTTTCAAAGTAAGATCAGTAACCGGATAAATTAGCAGCTGAGCTTTTGGCATTGAGAGTTCCTCTTGTTTGCGTTTAATACATAAGGAAGCAGACAAATTTCCACCAGCACTATCACCGCCTACAGATACTCGATTTGGATTGATACCCAAATCCAAAGCATTATCTTTAACCCAATTGAAAGCTGCCTCACAATCCGCCAACGGTATGGGGAAAGGATGCTCTGGTGCCAGACGATAATCCACTGAGAAAATTTTTGCTTTCAGCTCTTTTGCCAAAAATCCAGTGAAAGCCTCATGAGTTTCAATGCTACCTATGACCCAACCGCCACCGTGAAAGTAAACCACTGCAGGATAAATGTTTCCAATAGATTCCGGCGAATATTCTCTAACTCTTATCTCTGCACCATTCGACTTAACGATGTGATCAGCAGTTCTAATTCCTGAGGGTATTGGTAAAGAAATCAGACCTCTGCCTTCTTCAAACTCTTTTCGTAATTCTGCACCTGGTTTGGTGGTGTCTAGCTTGACCCCCATGTCATCCATAAGCTTAAGTAAATATTGAAAACCAGAGTCCAACTTCCGATAGCCTTTTTCAATCTGCTCTTTACCTGACCATCTGATCAGGATGCTTGCAGGTAATTTAAATAAAAGTTTAGTTAAAAAAGTACGCATCGGAAGCAACAGTTTAATTCATTTTTTGTTTCCGCCACACCCAAGGCGCAATTGGATCTTTGGCTCGCCACAAGCCCAAATTTTCTGCTTTAGCTTGATCTTGATACTTATACAAAGAGGAATTTTTTGCGTACTCATCATAAACCCAGGCAAAACCAAATTTAACCATCAACATATTCACATTCAATTCATTGGAAAATAAGTTGCCTAGCACTCTTCCATAGCGATCTTCTCCTTGAGCAATGAGCGTCACCTCTTTCTCATAAAGCAATCTGTTTAAAAAGTTTTTCGATTGCGCACCAAAGGGCTGATTCATTTCTGGGGCGTCAATTTCTATCAAACGAATTTTTATTTCCTTCCCTTTGGCTTCTGCTCGAATGGTATCGCCATCAACCACTCGAATATTCTCTAAAGGAGTGTAAGAAATTAAATAGGCCGCATTAAAGCTCAACAATAATAAATAAATAAACTTCATACGGTTATAGTTAATCGTCTTTGAGATCAGCAGCACCTTTATTCAATTCTCTCCCCAAGACGTTTATTCTGGTTTGTAGTGAAGAAACTTCTTTGATGGAAGCCTCCAACTTTTTGGTAACCGCTTCTGTGCTTTTATCAAAGCTATCAAACTGCGTTTTTATTCTTCTCACTACTTCAGCAACTTTTTCTGCTGTTTCATTGAGTTGTAGATAATGATGCCCAATTCTGATGGTATCGAGAAAAGCAGCCAAAGTATTTGGTCCTTGGATGAGAACCTTTTTTTCTGCTAAACAATCTTGTCTGAGATTTTCAATATCATCGACTAAGTCAATCAGCTTTTCAGAGGCAATATAAAGCACCGCATAATTGGAGGTTGTGTTTTGTCTGATATATTTCGATGCTATGTCATCAGCATCTCTCAAAATGGCGGTTCTCAAGTCTCGCAAAACATTGCCACGCTCGTTGTCACGACTGGCCTCTTGATATTGCTTGTATTGACCGGCATAAAATTTCGAATCAATGGGTATCGTCAAGCCATCTGCAGTTTTGACCGCGCAATCTACACGGTCTTGAGTTTCTTTGTTGATCTGAGCTTGAAAGTTGTAGCTACCATCCGGCAATATTTCTTTGACAATCGATTCCAAATTCCATTCTCCCAATCTACCGGTAGTGACATTGCCACCCAAAAATCTATTGAGCTCGTTAATTGGTGTCGTCACTGAAGCCAACTGATTTTCAATTTCATTGAGATCTTTGGAGACCGAGTCGATTTTATTTTCTAAGTTTTCTGACTTACCAGATTCGATAGTTTTTTGATCTCTTAGTTTCAAAAAAATGTAGACGACGATTGCAAGCGTGCAGATAGATAAAATTAAGGTCAGGATGGATAGGTCCATTAGAACTGCGCTTTGAATTGTCTAATTGAGACCAAAAAGATTAAAGAACAACAAATCAAAACCCAACCTGGGATGGAAATTCCCAAAAGACTCCACATGACTTCAGCGCAATTGCCGTCTCCAATGAAAAGTTGAATCAACGCATCTGAAATGAAGTCGTTCTCTAAAAGATAATTTAAATCAGGTCCACAGGATGGAACTCTATCTGGCGGTAAGGACTGCAGATACAAATGCCTCACCGCGGAAGCACCTCCCACCAGACTAAAAAAACCTGTTAAAGCTAAATAAAATTTTCCTAAATTATTGTGCAGTATGCCAATCAGAGCTGCAGCTCCAGCTAGCGCAACAGCTATTCTTTGCACGATGCACATGGGACAGGGTTCGAGCCCAAGTTGGTATTCCATGTAAAATGCAGTGGCAATTAAACCGATGCAAGCAAGCAAAATTAAAGTTAAAACAACACGCGTTTCTTGCAGCAAATTCATGGTATAAGTATAACGAAATTTAGGTAAAAAATTTTATGGCAAAACCAGAAAGCACCGCAGATACCGACTCAGTCATTCTCATCGATGGGTCTTCATATGTATACCGTGCTTACCATGCTTTGCCGCCTTTAACGACTTCCTCTGGTCAGCCAACTGGCGCAGTAAGAGGAGTAACCACTATGGTGATGCGAATTTTAGAAGACCATCCAAATTCACCCATTGGCATGATCTTCGATGCCAAAGGCGATACTTTTCGCCACGATATGTATAAAGAATACAAAGCCAATCGACCGCCGATGCCAGACGATTTGCGTCCGCAAATTCAACCCATTTACGACATTGTTGAGGCTTTGGGCATCAAGATTTTTGTAGTTGATAACGTTGAGGCCGATGATGTGATTGGCACGCTTGCCAAACAAGCTGAAGAAAAGGGCATTTCGACTGTGATTTCCACTGGCGATAAAGATTTGGCACAACTCGTAACCAAAAATATCAAATTGGTGAATACCATGACCAACGAAGTTCTAGATCAAAAAGGCGTCGAGAAAAAGTTTGGCGTAACCCCAGAACAAATCATCGATTACTTGGCACTTGTCGGGGACACCTCGGATAACATTCCGGGGGTAAACAAAGTCGGTCCTAAAACTGCCGTCAACTGGTTAAGCAAATATGGAACGGTTGAAACCATCATTGAAAAAGCAGAAGAAATTACCGGTAAAGTTGGCGAATACTTACGCGAAGGCATTGAGCAACTTAAACTCTCGCAACAATTAACCACCATTAAAAAAGATGTCACGTTGGATTTTGGGATTGAGGACCTAGCAGTAGGGGAAACCGATCAAGCCAAGTTGCACAAGCTATTTACCGAACTGGAATTTAAGACTTTATTAAAAAGCGCAGAAACAAAAAAAACTCCAGCTAAAAGCTCCAATGGCTCAGCTTCAAAAGACAATTACCGCGCCATACTGAGCAAAAAAGATTTGGACGGTCTCATTAAGGAATTAAAAAATGCCAAAGTCTTGGCTTTTGATACCGAAACGGATTCATTGGATTTTACTCAAGCCAATTTAGTGGGCTTATCAATTGCAACAGATGAAGACAATGCATACTACATTCCGGTAGGTCACGATTACGAAGGTGCACCCAAACAACTCGATAGAGACGAGGTTTTAAAAAAACTCAAACCCATCATTGAAAAGACTCCTTTGATCGGCCAACACTTAAAATTCGATCGCAATGTTTTAGCAAATTACGACATTCTTTTGAATGCCATTGAAAACGATACCATGTTGATGTCTTACGTCTATGACCCAACTGCGACCCGTCATAATTTGGATGCCATGGCGAGTCATTATTTAAATGTCAAAACCACGACTTTTGAAGATGTTGCTGGTAAGGGTGTCAAACAACTAACTTTCAACCAGATACCTTTGGAAAAAGCGAGTGACTATGCAGCAGAAGATGCAGATATCACTTTTCGTTGCTATTCCCATTTGAAACCAGCTTTGGCAAAGACTCCTTCTTTGGAAAAAGTTTTGCATGAAATTGAATTACCCTTGGTGCCGGTGCTCTCTGATATGGAACAAGCAGGAACTTTAGTTAATGAAGAAGCATTAAAAATTCAATCCAATAATTTAGGACAACGTATCAGTGGGCTTGAAGAACAAGCTTATCGAGAAGCGGGTAAAGAATTCAACTTGGCTTCTACCAAAGACTTAAGAGCAATTTTCTTTGATGAGATGGAACTCCCGGTCGTGAAAAAAACCCCTGGTGGTCAACCCTCTACGGATGAGTCAGTTTTACAAGAATTAGCCAATCATTATGAATTGCCAAAAATTCTCTTGGAACATCGCACTTTGGCAAAATTGAAAAGTACTTATACCGATAGTCTGCCGCAACAAATATCGAAAAAGACGGGTCGCGTGCATACTTCTTTTCATCAAGCTGTGACTTCAACTGGGAGATTGTCTTCTGCTGATCCCAATTTGCAAAACATTCCAATCAAAACTGATGAGGGTAGGCTTATCAGAACGGCTTTTGTTGCGCCCAAGGGATATCAATTGCTAGCAGTTGATTATTCGCAAATTGAGTTGCGCATCATGGCGCATCTTTCTGAAGACAAAGGCTTGATTACCGCATTCGAAAATGGCGAAGACATTCATTCTGTTACAGCGGCAGAAGTCTTTGCTGAACCCGGTGAAGAGGTCACTGCAGAACAACGTCGTGGCGCTAAGGCGATCAACTTCGGATTAATTTATGGCATGTCGGCCTTTGGGTTGAGTAAAGCTTTGAATATTTCTAGACCTTTAGCTACTGACTATATTGATTCATATTTTCACAAATACCCTGGCGTTAAATTGTATATGGAACGCACCAAGGAGCTTGCTAAAGAGAAAGGTTATGTTGAAACTTTTTTTGGTAGAAGACTTTATTTACCTGGCATCCACAGTGGACGCAGTCGAATGGCTGCAGAAAGAGCAGCAATCAATGCGCCCATGCAAGGAACTGCTGCTGACATCATGAAAATTGCGATGATTGAAATTCATGAGTGGTTGGCCAAGGGCAAAGTTGATGCTCGCATGATCATGCAAGTTCACGATGAAGTAATATTAGAGGTCAAAGATCAAGACGCTTCCAAAGTCGAGCAAGAAGTTTCAAAAATCATGCAAAATGCAGCGAAATTGAAAGTGCCTTTGGAAGTTGAAAGCGGTCTGGCTTCCAATTGGGGCGAAGCCCACTAGTTACAGAACTTTTTCAAACATCCTCAGTCTAAAAAACGTTCTCCTAAAAAATAAGGAAATACATAATCCTTGTGGCCCGTCAGCATCTCTCTCCCCTGAAAACTGCTGACGGGTTTAAACTTCTAAGAGTAGTTTAATTTTATTTAACAAAGTTTCCAAACCTATTTTTTTGGTTGCAGAAAATACCAGTGAGTCGACAATGGCTGGGTAATCAGCCATTTTTTCCGAGACAACTTTAAGAGTATTTTGGGTTTCTTTATTATTTAGTTTATCGGCTTTGGTCAAAACCAAATGAATGGGTAAATTTAACGAATTGCAAAGACTTAAAAATTCCAGATCTTTGTTTTGAAAAGGGTGACGCATGTCCATGATCAAAATCAAGTCAGTTAGGGCTGCTCTTTTTTCCAAATAACTCAAAATCAGTTTGGCCCAAGCATTTTGATCTTGCTTACTGGCTTTGGCGTAACCGAAGCCTGGTAAATCGACTATTTTTTTTGCTTCGTCATTTGTTAAATGAAAAAAATTTATGGATTGGGTTCTTCCTGGTGTATTGGAGGTTTTGGCTAATTTTTTTTGATTAGCTAAAGCATTGATCAAAGTAGATTTTCCAGAGTTTGACCTGCCGCAAAGAGCAATTTCATTACCCTCATCAGAAGGGAAAAGTTTGCTTTCGGTCGCAGCACAAGCAAAGTTCAGAGGCAAAGGTTTTGACTTATAACTCATTCTTCTAAAATCAGGAAAAACAATATTCTATAGTATATAATTGCCAACCATTTAGCCCACTAATAAAGAATAAATGATAAAAAAATTTTTACTTCTATCGTTTTTGGTAAGTTCCTTTAGCGTTTTTGCAGCTGCTGCTGGAGAAATGTCTGAAGCCAAACCAATGAAAAGAGGGGATGCTGAAAAAGGCTCTAAACTTGTTGGAACTTGCGTTGCTTGTCATGGCGTTGATGGAAATAGTGTCGTGGGCCAGTGGCCAACTTTAGCTGGCCAAAGAGAAAGTTATCTTTTTGAGCAACTTGAGCACATCAGAGATGAAGAGCGAGTGATAGCAGTTATGAAGGGACTTTTGAATAACTATTCCGACGATGATTTGAGAGACATGGCAGCTTTTTACGCAAGCCAAAAAACCAAAGTCGGCCAAGCTGATGAGACAAATTTAGAATTAGGCCAACAGATTTACCGAGCTGGAAACTTGGCTTCAGGAGTGCCGGCTTGCACCGGTTGTCATGGACCTGCGGGCAAAGGATTAGAGTCAGCGCAATATCCGATGCTTGGTGGTCAAAAGGCAGAGTATGTGGTTACGAGTTTGATTGCTTATCAAACCGGAGAGAGAGCTATCGACGAGCATGGCAAAATCATGCAAGGAATAGCTTCAAGACTTACNATCGAAGAGATAAGGGCGGTCGCCAATTATGTTTCAGGCCTGTATTAAAAAACTTTTACTAGTTTTTATTTTTTCAATCAGTTCGGTGTTGATTGCCGAGGATTACCAAGCAGGCAAACACTATCAGGTTTTATCTGAACCTATTGCTACCAGAGATTCAAAAAAAATCGAGGTCATCGAGTTCTTCTGGTTTGGGTGTGGCCATTGTTACAGCCTAGAAAATCAACTCAATAGCTGGGAGAAGAAACTTCCTGCAGATATAGATTTTTGGCGCTCTCCTATTACTTGGAATGATATGGCTAAAACGCATGCCAAATTGTTTTACGCTGCAGAATTTTTCAAAAAGCCGGATATCATTGCAAGTACTTTTGTTTCCATTCATGCCAACCAGCGTATGATGACTTCCGATCGAGAGTTAGAACCTTTTTTTGCTAGCTACGGTATAGCTCAGGATCAATATCAATCTTTGTTTAATTCTTTTGCTATGCAAAACAAAATCCGTAGAGCTGATACTTTTGGACTTAAATATGAAATCCGAGGAGTACCTGCTTTTATCGTCAATGGAAAATACAAAGTATCAGCCTCACGACAAGTTGGGACTTCCGAACTTTTGGATGTGGTTGATTACCTTATTAATTTAGAAAGGAAATAACATGAGATACAAATCAAACCTGTTCATTCCAGGTCACACGCTTGATCGTTTGGATCGAGGTCTCAATAGCAATGCCAGTGCTTTAATCATTGACCTTGAAGACGGTTGTCCAGATAATAAAAAAATCGATGCACGCGAAGAATTGATTGGTCTTTTAAAAAAAGGGAACGTATTTACCAAACCTTTATTTGTAAGAGTCAATGACGCTATGAATGAAAACGGCAGACAGGATATTGATGCTTTATCGGATTTCGAAGATCAAATTGAGGCTATTATTCTACCGAAGACGCAAAGTTTTGATTTTTTAGCAACGCTTGCGCCCATGATCGCATTTGAAAATAAATTAGTTCCTTTGATTGAGACGCCTAGAGCAGTCGATACCGTTACACAAATAGCAGCATTTAAAGGAGTCATTGGTTTGTTCTTTGGAGCTGCTGATTTTTCTGCGGGTATGGGTTCTAAATTAGCATGGGAACCGCTTTTGTATGCTCGACATAAAGTAGCTTTGGCTGCAGCTATGTACAACCTCTTTACCATCGATGCGCCATTTTTCTATATCGATAATGAAGAAGGTCTTATAGAAGAGGCTGAAAAAGTGAAGAACCTTGGTTTTACAGGAAAAGCAGCAATTCATCCTTCGCAAATCGATTTTATAAATGATGCGTTTGAACCTACCAAAGAAGAAAAAGAGGAAGCCAAAAAAGTCCTTGAGGAATACCAAAAGATGGATGGCGGAGCTGTTAAAATTGATGGCAAAATGGTCGACGAACCGATTGCAGAAGCGATGCGTTTAAAATTATCTTTAGGAGATAAAGAACAGGAGGACTAGCATGTCAAAGTCCAGCAAAGATTTAGGTAACAATAGATTTAGAGAATCCTTCGGTCGTTACTTTGAAGAATTTGAAGTAGGCCACATATACGAACACCGTCCTGGTAGAACCATTACCGAGTCGGACAACACCTGGTTTACGCTTTTAACCATGAATACTCATCCGCTGCATTTTGATAAGGAATATGGCAAGGCAACAGAATTCGGGAAAAATTTAGTAAACAGTACTTTCACCGTATCTGTGATGGTTGGTATGAGCGTGAGTGATATCAGTCAAAAAGCTATAGCCAATCTTGGTTGGACCGACATTGTGCTTCCACATCCATTATTTGTTGGTGACACTCTATATGCAGAGTCGGAAGTTTTAGAAACGCGCCTTTCCGAATCAAGGAAAAATGCTGGCATCGTTACTGTAAAAACAATTGGTAAGAATCAAAATGGGGATGTTGTAGCTTCCTTCAAACGCTCAGCTTTAGTTCCAACCAAAGGTAATGCGGTAGACGATAAGATCGATTATTAAGTTGAAGCAATCTTTAAAAGGCATAAAAGTTCTTGATTTAACCCACATGTTGGCAGGTCCTTACACGACTATGATTCTAGCTGATTTGGGTGCTGAAGTTGTAAAGATCGAGCAACCAAAGACAGGTGACATTACCAGAAATCTCTTGAAAGACGATCCAAAGTATTCTTTGGATGGGATCGGCGCATATCATCTAACTTTAGGTAGAAATAAAAAAAGCGTTGAATTGGATCTCAAATCTGAAGAAGGTCTAAAACTTTTCAAAGAGTTGGTCTCAGTTGCAGATGTTGTTGTGGACAATTTCAGTCAAGGCGTAACGCAGCGTTTGGGCATTGATCATCAAAGCTTAAAAAAAGTTAATCCAAAAATCATTACCTGTTCAATCAGTGGCTTCGGCGATACTGAAGTAAATCGACCTGCCTATGACAATCTCATTCAAGGTTACGCAGGAGCAATGTCCATCACAGGAACAGATAAAGACAATCCGGTTAAATCCGGCATCCCTATAGCTGACTTAGGAGCTGGACTTTATGCGGTGATCGGTATTTTAAGTGCTATACAGTCTAGAGAAAAAAATGACTCCGGCGAACATGTGGATATTTCCATGCTGGATACTCAGGTGAGTTTATTAACTTACATGGCTACCATGCATTTTCTCTCGGGTGAAAATCCTGAGCCAATTGGAAATCAACACATGAATCATGTGCCGTTCAATTCTTATAGAACTTTGGATGGTTTTATTCAAATAGGAGTGGTTGCTGAAGATTTTTGGCCTAGCCTCATTAAAGCACTTGATTTAAGACAATTGGATACTGAAGAAAATAAAGTAAGAATTGGTCGATTAAAAAATAGAGAAAATATTGATGAGGCTGTGCAAGAAGTTTTTATTACCAACACCACAGAACATTGGTTGAAAATTTTACAAGAACACCGTGTTCCTTGTGGACCAATTAATACTCTTTCTGAAACTTTTGAAGACGCTGACCTATTAAAAAGAAATATGATCGTCGAGGTTCTTCAAGATAGTGGAACGTCTGTAAAAATGCCTGGTAACCCAGTGAAAATTTCTAATCACGATGAAGAATTTAGACGCTCACCAAAACTCGGTGAACATACTATTGAAATTTTCAAAAATTGGTTAAATAAAGACATTTCAGTTGACTAAGATTAAGACTGCCTACTCTTTTCAGGAACAATTTAGAGGATTAAACTAATTTCATCATTAAGGAGAGAAAAACATGGATGCGGAAAAACTTAGTCAATTAACTCAAAAAGTCATTGGTGATGCAGCAGGAGCAGTGGGGTTGTTACTTGCCTACATTGGCGACCAATCAAAAGTCTATACAACAATGGACGAACTAGGCCCTTCTTCTGTAAAAGAAATTGCAGATAAAGCAGGTCTAGATGAACGTTACTTAAGAGAATTTCTCTCGTCTAATGCTGCCAATGGCTATGTTACTTACGAACCCGCGGAGGACAAATTTTCTCTTTCGCCAGAGCAAGCAGCTGTCTTTGCGAAAGACGGTGAACCTACTTGTTTGCAAGGTTACTTCCAAGCTATTGTTGGTCAATACGCAGAGCACGAAAAAGCCGTAGAAACTTTTCAATCAGGAAAAGGTAGACCATGGGGAGAACATCATCTGTGTTGTTTTTGTGGCACCGATAGATTTTTTAGGCCTGGGTATGTTGGGAATTTAGTTAGCAATTGGATTCCATCTTTATCTGGAGTTGAAGATCAACTTAAAGCTGGCGCTAAAGTGGCCGACATTGGTTGCGGATTAGGTTCAACGACAATTATCATGGCTCAGACTTATCCGAATTCAACAATTCATGGATATGATTTTCATGGCCCATCTATTGAAGAGGCTAGCGCTAGAGCAAAGGAACTGGGATTAACTAATATTGAGTTTCATGTGTCAGATGCTAGAGATATCCCAGATAATGGTTATGACTTTGCTTGTATCTTTGATGCTCTGCATGACATGGGCGATCCAGTAGGCGTTGCCAATCATATTAAAAATGTACTTTCCGATGAAGGAACCTTTATGTTGGTTGAACCTGCTGCAGCAGATAATTTAGAAGATAACCTCAATACTTTTGGCGGACTGGCCTATGGATTTTCAACAATAGTTTGTGTTCCTACTTCCAGAGCCCAAGACGTAGGACTGTGTTTAGGGGCACAAGCTGGACCAAAAAGATTAACAGAGGTCTTAAATTCTGCTGGTTTTAATCATGTTAGAGAATCAGCAAGAACTGGAACGAATATGGTTTTTGAGGTCAAACAAGCTTAATGCCCAAGGAAAATACTTTTCTTGAAAAAGCTTTGTTGGTTCAAGTTGAGACCACGAAGGTTAGGCGGATCTTAAATTTTGAAAATTCTTTTGAAGAGTTTAGAGACCTTGCCAGATCGGCTGGAGCCAATATTTTAGAAGAAATTAAAGGCAAGCAGGAACTCGCATCGCCTAGATATTTTATTCAAAAAGGCAAGCTGGAAGAGATAAAGCAAGCCGTTCATAAAAATAAAATAGGTTTGGTGATATTCAACCACGCACTTTCTCCATCGCAGGAGAGAAATATCGAACGCTATTTAAAGGCCAGAGTATTAGATAGAACTGGTTTGATTTTAGATATTTTTGCAAGACGCGCTTTTAGTCACATTGGAAAACTTCAAGTTGAACTCGCCCAATTGTCACATCTGTCTACTAGATTAGTTAGAGGCTGGAGCCATTTGGAAAGACAAAAAGGAGGAATCGGTCTTAGAGGTCCTGGGGAAACTCAACTTGAAACAGATCGAAGATTGATTGGTAATAGAATCAAGGCACTCAAAAAGAAACTGACTAAAAGTCATAACCAAAAATCCTTAAATCGTTACGCCAGAAAAAAAGGAAAAAATAAAATAGTCGCTTTGGTCGGTTATACCAATGCAGGTAAAACAACATTATTTAATGCTTTAACCGGTGGAGACGAATATCAAGCGGATCAGTTGTTTGCAACTTTAGATTCGGTTACCAGAAAGAATTTAAGTCCTGGAAGTAGGACAATTTTATTTACTGACACTGTAGGTTTTATTTCTGAAATTCCAACGGAGTTGATTGAATCATTCAAAACCACTTTAGATGATCTTAGATCGGCAGATTTATTAATCCATTTGGTAGACATCAATGATCCAGAAAAAGATCTGAAACAAAAAGAAGTTTCAAGAATTTTGAAAGATCTGAATGTTGATAAAATTCCACAACTTTTAGTGAATAATAAAATTGATAATCTTTCTGAAAAAAAGCAACAAGAGTTGGAATTTCAAAATCCTGAAGAACTTTTTATTTCCGCAGAAAAGAATATCGGTATTGAGCCTTTAAAGGAAAAAATAATAGAGAGAATCAGTAATGGGCTCTTTAAAGGTTGGGTATCGATTTCCCATCAAGCGTCAGCTGCCAGAGCTAGGCTTTATGAAGAAGGATGTGTTCGCGATGAGGTTATAAAGGATAACGAGTGGCATTTGAAATTAAATATCGGAAATGATTTACTCGCCGATTACCTAAATTCATCGCAATTGAAAATTTTGCATGATGAGAATCAACAATCTTTAGAAGTTGGTGAGCCAGGCAGGACTTGAACCTGCGACCTTTTGCTCCGGAAACAAACGTTCTAATCCACTGAACTACTGGCTCAATACTTAAAATATTTTTAAATAAGCTTAAACTTTTCTCCACACCAGAGATAGATTTAATTACTTAGAGGTCTATAATCGCGGCATGAAAAAAATCTTTTTAATTGCTGTTGTATCAACTATGACTTTTCTCTTCGCTGCAGACATGCGTGAAGATGCAATTTTAAAAAGAATTCAACACCTTGGGTCCGTCTGCACTTCTACAGATTGTGGTTTGAAGACTTCCGGTCCAGGTTGGAAAGTTTCCACCTCAATGTTTGCTGCTCCAGTGCAAGTTACTGATGCCAGCGGTCGAGACGGAAAAACAGTTTATGAAGCTGCTTGCACAACCTGTCATGCTGCTGGAATGGCTGGCGCACCAAAATTTGCTGATGCATCGAGTTGGGGAGATCGACCTAATAAAGGTCTGGCAACTCTTACCATGAACGTTAAAAATGGTTTAAATGCTATGCCTGCAATGGGTCTGTGTATGGATTGTACTGATGCTGAATTGGAAGCTTCTGTGCAGTATATGTTAGACGCTCTCTAAGTCCGCAATTCCCTTTTCCAAGTCATACCAAGAAACGATTTCGTTGGGCTTAAATTGCTTTTCCTCAGGCCAGTCGGCATCCAGTAGGTTCAGCCAAATTGCTTTCATGCCTAGTTTCACAGCTGCTTCAACATCATTATCTGGATGATCGCCCACGTGACATACTTCTTCAGGGCTCAATTGAGTTATTTTCAAAGCTTCTTCAAACATTTTTGCTCCAGGCTTGCTGTCATTTACCATTTCAGCGTTCAAGTAAAAATCAAACAAGTGATCGATTTTCAAGGTTTCAATGCTGGCATTCCCATTGGTTAAAACGCCAAGAGTGTATTTTTCTTTCAAAGATTTGAGAACCTCAAGGGTACCCTCGAAATAAGTGATATCGTGACGTAGTTTTAAAAAAATATCGAAAGCGTCTTTTGACGTTGTTTTTGCATCTTCATCGGAAACACCATTTTCTGTTAATAATGTCTCGATAACTTTCATACGAAGCTCAGACAAGCGATGTCTTAGAGAATTGTCTTTTGCAATGAGCTTTTGCCACATCTTTTGCTCCTGTTCTGTGAACAAAACTTTGGACATGTTTGGAAATTTATCGATTATCCAGTTGTTGGATTCTTTGTGCGCGTGGATGATGACTTCACGCAGCGGCCATAGCGTGTCATCAAGGTCAAAAGTTACTGCTTTAATTTTCATTTTTTATTTTTTGCATGTGGGTGGCTTTTATCGTAAACCTTAGCCAAATGCTGAAAATCCAATTTAGTGTAGATTTGAGTGGTACTTAGATTAGCATGTCCTAATAATTCTTGAACAGCTCTAAGGTCGCCACTAGATTCTAAAATATGAGTTGCGAAGGAATGCCTCAACATATGAGGATGGATGTAAGGCAAACCTCTGTCTTGACTGATTTTTTTAAGTCGAATTTGAACCGTTCTTGGACCAAGTCGATTTCCTTCTTTATTCACAAAAACCGAAGTTTCATCTTGTTTGGCAATAGTTGCTCTATGTGCAAACCATTGCTCCAATGCCTCAATTGCCTTAGAGCCAACTGGACAAAGTCTTTCTTTGTTACCTTTTCCTAGAACTCTGCACATTTGCTCTTCCAGCAAAAGATCTTTTAAGTTCAAGGAGCAAAGTTCTGAAAGTCGTAGCCCAGAAGAATAAATCAATTCCATCATTGCTTTATCTCGATGTTCTATCCAACTTTTTGGTTCAAAATTCAAAAGTTTATCGATCATGTCGGTATCGAGTGCTTTTGGTAAAAGAGCATCTTGCTTTGGTGCGCTAATACCAACTGTTGGATCGTTGGCAAATTTTCCTTCGGTCTTGAGAAACTTAAAAAAACTCCTTAGTGAAGATAAAATTCTCGCAAGACTTTTCGGACTGAGACCTTTTCTTCTGTGCAAACCTAAAAAATTTCTTACTAGATTATTGTTAACCTTAGCAATGGTTAAAATTTTGTTTTCATTAAGAAAGATCTCGAATTTATTCAAATCATTTCTGTAACTCTTAAGGGTGTGTTCTGAGTAGTTACGATTTTCTTTAAGAAAACTTAAAAAAGATTCTATTAAGTTGCTAATCTCGGTCTTCAATTAATCTATCTATTTGATGGCTCAAAACTTCCACTATAAAACTTAGAAATAATGTATCTTGGTCTGGAGTATATTTATCATCTACCGAAGAACCTAAAATTAATATTCCTGCAATCTTATTGGAATGCAATTTGCCAATAACTGCTTCTTTGATACCAGCTTGAGCACCAAAAGTTAAGGAGGCAATTTCATTGGAAAGCTTTCCTAAAAAAATATCTACTTCTTTAAAAATCTTAGAGAAAGTCTTGGTAGCTATTTCTGGCTCAATGATTCTCTTCGCGGATACTCGATACAGTTCTTCTTGTGTAAAGAACAATAATTTACATTTTTCTGTACCAAGTTCGTTCATAAAAAAACTTTCTGTAGCGATCAACAATTTTTCTAAGTCTTCGGCACTCAGAACAATGCTTATCAGTTTTCTAACCTTTGCAAAAAGCAGCTCATTCGTATTAGCGTTTAAAATAAAGTCTTTAAGTTGCGTACTCGTTGCTAAATTTTTCGATTTTATGAATTCAACTTGTTTTTCAATAAAGCTTACCGCTTCACCCGATTCATGTTTTATCTCTAAATGTTCTATAGCTTCTGGATGATCTATAAAAAAATCAGGATTTTCTTTCAAGAAATTAATTACTTCTTCGGGTTTAAGAGATTTACTAAAAAGTTTCATTTTAAAGATTTAACAAAACATCTTGTTTTCTGTATTCCGCGCTTCCTTGAAGCATAACTTTTGAATCATCTAAATTTACTTTAGTGAATACCTGACCTTGATGAAAGTTTATTTTTAATTCTTGATCTAATTCTTTTTGAATTGCACATGCTACAGCTGCTGCACAAGCGCCACTTCCGCAAGCTTGAGTTTCTCCCACACCTCTTTCAAAAACTCTTAAATTTATCTCTTGGGCGTTTTTTATTTGAATAAACCCAACGTTTACACCATTTTTAAAAAAATTACTTTCTTGCAAAAATGTTCCAAACCTTTGCACATCCAAAGCCAACTCATCATTAAAAATTACAGCATGTGGATTTCCTATCGAAACTGCAAAACAAGGAACTTTTTTATCATCAAATTCAATCTCAAAAACCTGCCCATTTTCATTTAGACCAATTTCAGAAGGAGATAGTGAAAATATATTTTCCACAACGTAATCATTTTTTCTTTTCTCAACAGTTACTTTATTAGCTCCTATGAGTAACTTCACAGTATCACTGATGGATATATTTCTATCGGATAGATATTTGGCAACACATCTCATGCCGTTGACACAGTTTTCAGCCTCACTGCCATCTTGATTAAAGATTTTTACAGAAAAATCTGCAATTTCTTTTTCTGGAGGTTCTATTACCAGGACTTGATCAAACTCAAGAAAATCTTCCTTATCAACAAATTTTGGGATGCTGTTTTTAGAGAAAGAAAAATCTTGCGTAACTGAATCTACAATTATGAAATTGTTACCTAAAGCCTCCATAAACTGGATATAGGGCATTAAAGTTCCTCTTCTTTAATGAGATCATCAAAGGTTTCTGCTTTTCTGATAACTTTATGGCTTTTTTGATCGACTAAAATTTCAGCAGGCTTAAGTCGGGTATTGTAATTAGAGCCCATACTCGAGCCATAGGCTCCTGCTGAATATACAACCAAATAATCTCCAGCATTTGCACTGACCTCGAAATCTGAACCAAAACTATCGGCAGTCTCACAGACAGGCCCAACTACAGAATAAAGATCTTTCTTTTCAGAAGACTCCACTAAATTTTCTATTTTGTGTCTTGCGCTATACAATGATGGCCTCATCAAATCGTTCATGCCGGCATCAACGATAAGAAACTTTTGACTGCCATTCTCTTTGATACCCAACACTTTGGTTATCAAAACACCTGCTTGCGCAACAATGGAACGTCCTGGCTCTAAAGTTAAGTTATATTTTGAAGAAAACTTTTTTAGTTTTTTTATCAGTTCATCAGGTGAAAAGTTTTTTTCTAATTCATAGTCGATTGCCAAACCACCACCAACGTCTATGTGATCTATTTCAAATCCCAACGAAACCAATTGGTCTGCTAAATTTTCAAGTTTTTCGTAAGCTTCAACTAGTAAATCTGTATTAGTTATTTGGGATCCAATATGGGCTGAAACACCAACTAAGTTTATTTTTTCAGTTCCATACTTCTTTGCCAAAGAAAGAGCTTCTTCTTCAGAAATACCAAATTTGCAATCGGCCTTGCCAGTTTCAATATAAGGATGAGATTCTGCAGCAATATCCGGATTTATTCTAAATGATATTCTTGGCGTCTTATTAAGTTGTTCAAGCAGTTCCAATTCATATTCAGATTCTACGTTGATGGAAAATATTTCATGATCACAAGCAAGTCTCAATTCCTCTTTGCTTTTGCCAACTCCAGAAAAAACAATCTTTTTTGGATCTGCACCGATTTTTAAAACTCTTTTTAATTCTCCACCAGATACTACGTCAAAGCCCAAACCTTCATCTTTAATCAAAGACAAAATACTTAGATTACTGTTAGCTTTTACGGCATAGCAGGCTAGGTCCGAGGAAGATAAGCCAACTTTATAAGATCGACAATTTTCTCTAATTGTTTCCGCAGAATAAACATAAAAAGGTGTTTCTAAGCTATCACTTAGCTCAAGCAAGTTAGTGTCTTCCGAATGTAAGACACCTTCGTTAAAATTAAAATGTTTTAAGTTCATTGATTTCTTCATCTTCAGGCAGATATAAAGGACCTTTTATGCCACATGAGCTTAGAAAGCCGAAACTGATTAGACATAACCCAAGTAAAAAAATTTTCATTTCTTTAAATAGTCTTTTGCTCTTTTAATTTCTTTTTTTATTTGTTGCAAAGCAGTACCTCCAATTGAGGTTTTTGCTTGGATAGAGTCGCTAGGGTCTATGTAATCAAAAACGTCTTGGGAAATCTTGTTTGAAATTTTCTTAAATTCATCAAGCGACATTTCAAATAGTAAGAGATCATTGTCTTCAGCGTATTTCACTGCAGTTCCAGTAATTTCATGAGCCTCTCTAAATGGCACCCCTTTAATGACCAAATATTCGGCAAGATCTGTTGCAGTTAAAAAATCATCATAGACATCAGCAAGCATTTGATCGTTATTAAAAGATACACCTTTGATCATCTCGATCATGATGCTCAATGCTTCTGTAGCATATTCTATCGAATTGATTAAAGGTGCTTTATCCTCTTGGTTGTCTCTATTGTAAGCCAGAGGCTGATTCTTCATTAAGCTTAACAAGGTCATTAAATTACCGACTGTTTTAGCAGAACCTCCTCTGACTAACTCAGCCATATCTGGATTTTTCTTCTGCGGCATAATCGAAGAACCTGTACATAATTCTTCGGGCAATTGAGCATAATTAAATTGCGAAGAAGACCAAATGATCAGTTCTTCACATATTCTTGAAAAATGAATAGCCATGACACTTATATTGAAAGCAACTTCTAAAGCAAAATCTCTATCGGATACAGCATCAATGGAATTTCTGGTCACTGAATCGAATCCCAAAGACTTAGCTAGCTTTTGTCTATCCAATTTAAACCTATTACCGGATAGGGCACCGGAACCTAAAGGGCTTACCTTTAGTTCCTTTTTAGTTGCTGAAACTCTTTCCAAATCTCTTTTCATCATTTCGTACCAAGATAAGAGATAATGCGCCAAACTTACCGGCTGAGCATTTTGCAGATGGGTAAAACCCGGCATAAGAGTTTCTAACTCTCCCTCTGCTCTAACAACTAAGTTTTTCATTAAATTTCTTAACAAAGATTCAATTTCAGTGCTTCTTTCCAAGAGAAACAATTTAAAATCAGTCACGACTTGATCGTTCCTGGATCTTCCGGTGTGAAGTTTTTTTGCAGTCACTCCAATTTCTTTTTCAAGCGCAGCTTCGATATTCATGTGAACATCTTCCAAAGCTGGATTCCAATTAAAATTGCCAGCTTCGATTTTCTTTTTAATTTTTTTAAGACCAGTCCTAATTTTATTGCATTCATTTTTGGATAGCACTTTGGCTTCCATCAGCGCTTCTGCATAAGCAATCGAACCTTGAATGTCTTGATTATAGAGGGCCTGATCTACATCAACAGAGGACGAAAAATTTTGAGCAATTTGGGAAGGTTTTTTGGAAAATCTTCCTCCCCACGAGGGATTTTTTTTTGACATCAATACTTATAGTAATCAGGTTTATAAGGTCCATCAACATCTACATTTATGTAGTCAGCTTGATCCTTTGTAAGCTTTGTAATGACTCCTCCAAAACCCTCTACCATATATGATGCAACTTCTTCATCCAGTTCCATAGGAAGAACTTGGACTTTTAACATTTCTTGTTTTGTAGTTTCATCATTAATTGAAGCAAAACCTTGTTTGTATAAAAATATTTGTGCAAGAACTTGGTTGGCAAACGAGCCATCCATAATTCTTGAAGGGTGACCGGTTGCATTACCAAGGTTAACTAATCTACCTTCTGCTAAAAGAAGCAAATAATCTTTTTTATCCTTCGGACCTCTGTAAATCTTATGTACTTGAGGTTTAATCTCTTCCCAAGTCCATTCATCTCTCATGTATTGAGTATCTATCTCGTTATCAAAATGTCCGATATTACTAACAATTGCTCCTGACTTTAAATTATTCAAGATGTGTTTATCACAAACATTGAAGTTTCCAGTTGCGGTTACCACAAGATCGATATCACTTAGAAGCGTTTTATTGATTGATTCATCGTTGTTTAAATTTTCACCATTTAAATAGGGTGAAACAACTTCATAACCATCCATACAAGCCTGCATGGCGCAAATAGGATCGATTTCGGTAATCTTGACCACCATTCCTTCTTGCCTAAGACTCATTGCGGAACCTTTACCAACATCACCATAACCAAAAACAAGAGCTTTCCTACCAGAAAGCAACATATCCGTGCCACGTTTTATAGCATCATTCAAACTATGTCTGCATCCATATTTGTTATCGTTTTTAGATTTTGTTACCGAGTCGTTAACATTTATGGCAGGCACCTTAAGCGTACCTTTTTCTAACATTTCATACAGTCTCAACACTCCAGTGGTCGTTTCTTCGGAAATACCATTTATTTTTTCTAACATTTCTGGATATTTTTCATGCACCATAGCAGTCAAATCACCACCGTCGTCCAAAATCATATTTGCATCCCATGGTTTACCATCAGACAGGATAGTTTGTTCTATACACCAATCAAACTCTTCTTCGTTCATACCTTTCCAAGCAAAAACAGGTATGCCTTTTTGAGCGATTGCCGCCGCCGCATGATCTTGTGTGGAAAAGATATTACAAGACGACCATCTCACAGACGCTCCCAATTCAACTAAAGTTTCTATAAGAACTGCAGTTTGAATTGTCATATGTATGCAGCCCATAATTTTTGCACCCTGCAAAGGTTTGTCCTTGCCATATCTTTCTCTGAGTTTAATCAAAGCTGGCATTTCTGATTCAGCCAGTTCTATTTCTTTTCTTCCAAACTCTGCAAGAGAGATATCTTTTACTTTGTAGTCTTTGAATTCCATAATTATTTAAGTTGTTCTATTTTATCAGTTGATTCCCAAGAAAAACTTTCTTCTTCTCTTCCAAAATGACCATATGAAGCAGTTAATTGATAAATAGGCCTTTTAAGATCTAACATTTCGATAAGTTTTTTGGGCTTTAGTTCAAAATTCTTTTCAACTAATTCAACAATTTTTGCCTCTTCTATTTTATTTGTATCAAATGTATTGATACTGATGGAAGTCGGTTCAGCTACTCCAATAGCATAAGACACCTGAATCTCACATTTATCTGCGAGACCTGCGGCAACAATATTTTTAGCCACATATCTTCCAGCATAAGCGGCAGAACGATCAACTTTTGAAGGATCTTTGCCAGAAAAAGCACCTCCACCATGTCGAGCCATGCCACCGTAAGTGTCGACAATTATCTTTCTTCCCGTTAATCCACAATCTCCGACAGGACCTCCTATCACGAAGCTTCCTGTTGGATTTATGTAAATTTTTGTATCTTCATTAAGCCATGCATTTGGAATGACCGGTTTAATTATTTCTTCCATAACTCCTTCTTCAATGGTTTCTGCAGCTATATCTGGATCATGCTGAGTTGATAAGACAATTGCTGAAACACTCGATGGATTTCCTTGATCATCGTATAAAAAACTCAACTGACTTTTTGCATCCGGTCTAAGCCAATTCAATTTTCCATTTTTTCTTACTTCAGACTGCTTCTTAACTAGTAGATGGGAGTAGTGAATTGGTGCGGGCATCAGAACATCAGTTTCATTAGTTGCGTAACCAAACATTAAACCTTGGTCACCCGCGCCTTGATTCAAATCGGTTCCAGAACCCTCATCTACTCCGGCAGCGATATCAACTGACTGTTGTCCAATGGCATTAATTATTTCAACTTTATTACCATTGAATCCTAAGTCATCATTGTCATAGCCAATTTCATTGATTACTTCTCGAATGACTTTTTCTAAGTTAGGTTGAGCAGAGGAGGTTATCTCTCCTGCGATCACTACCAAATCGGTTTTAACCAAAGTTTCACATGCTACTCTGGCATTTGGATCCTCTTTTAGGTATACATCCAAAATTGCATCAGAAATTTGATCACACATTTTATCGGGGTGACCTTCAGAGACAGATTCAGAAGTGAAAGTTTTGTACTCAGACATGACAATAATAAAGTCAGCAATTCTACTATGAACTGACCTTGAAATAGTAGAAAATAACATTCTAATTTCATGACAGATCAACAAAACCTAGCCAATGCTATAAGAGCTCTATCTATGGATGCAGTTCAGAGAGCAGGATGCGGTCATCCTGGCATGCCTATGGGAATGGCAGATATTGCTCAGGTTTTGTGGACTAAACATCTTAAATATAACCCCTCAAATCCTGATTGGTTTGACAGAGATAGGTTTGTTTTATCCAACGGACACGGTTCCATGCTTCTATATTCACTTCTGCATCTGACAGGTTATGACCTTTCTATAGATGAGTTGAAAAATTTCCGTCAACTGGGTTCAAAAACTCCCGGACATCCGGAATGTGACGTAACTCCTGGAGTAGAAACAACAACTGGCCCGCTTGGACAAGGTATTGCGAATGCAGTTGGAATGGCAATGGCAGAAAAAATTCTTGCAAAGAGATTCAACAAAAAAGACTGTCCAATAATCGATCATTACACTTACGTTTTTTGTGGTGACGGTTGTTTGATGGAAGGTATTTCTCACGAGGTTTGTTCTTTAGCTGGTACTCATAAACTGAATAAATTAATTGTTTTATATGATGACAATAAAATCAGCATTGATGGCAAAGTTGAAGGTTGGTTTACAGACAATACTCCAGAAAGATTCAAAAGTTATGGTTGGAACGTTATAGCAGAAGTTGACGGGCATGATTTTCAAAGTATCGATAAAGCCTTGGAAGATGCAAAATCATCTAATCTTCCGACGCTAATTTGTTGTAAAACAGAAATCGGGAAAGGGTCTCCCAATAAGTCAGGTTCTGCAGATGCTCATGGCGCAGCCCTTGGCGAAGAAGAAATTAAACTCACTAGAGAAAACATTCAATGGCAGCATGAGCCTTTTGAAATTCCCGAAGAAATTTATGAGGCTTGGGATCACAAAAAACAAGGACAAGAAAGTGAAGAAAAATGGCAAGAGATTCTTTCTGACTTTGAAAAAAATTATCCTGAAGATTCCAAAGAGCTGCATAGATTAATCACCGGAAGCTTGCCTAGTAATTTTGAATCTACCATCGAAAATTTAATCAACAATTTTTCTGAAGATGAAAATTCTTATGCCAGCAGAAAGTGTTCTGGTATGTGTTTGGATGCTATTGGTCCAATAATGCCGGAGTTGATAGGTGGATCAGCAGATCTTTCTCCTTCAAACAATACCGAATGGAAGGGAACCTCTCATCTTGCTGAAGATGGTTCAGGTAATTACTTAAATTATGGCGTTCGAGAATTTGGTATGTCGGCAATCATGAATGGCATGATCTTACATGGGGGTATTAGACCTTATGCAGGAACTTTTCTTACTTTTCTAGATTACGCTAGAAATGCCGTGAGGATGTCTGCCTTGATGAAATTACCTGTAATTTATGTATATACGCATGATTCCATTGGGGTCGGTGAAGATGGTCCAACTCATCAACCGGTAGAACATATTTCAATGCTAAGAATTACGCCTGGCATTTATACTTGGCGACCTTGTGATGGGGTTGAAACTGCTTGTGCGTGGAAATTTGCGCTGGAGTCAAAATCTGCACCTTCAGCATTGATATTATCCAGACAATCATTGGATGCTCAGAAAAGAGAAACGAACGACCCAATTTTTCTAGGCGGATACGAACTTGCTTCAGACCAAAATCCCAATATAACATTGGTTGCTTCAGGTTCAGAAGTGAGCTTAGCCATGAAAGTTCGAGATCAGCTTAATGAGCAAAATATTTCATCAAGAGTTGTCTCAATGCCATGTACTGAAATATTTGATGAACAATCACCAGAATATCAAAGAGACACTTTAGGTGACTTGCCAAAAATTTTCATAGAAGCAGGGCAAAGTGATTTTTGGAAGAAATATTGTGAAGGAGACGATCAAGTAGTCGGTATCGACAAATTTGGCGAATCCGCTCCAATAGATGATTTGATGAACCACTTTGGTTTTACAGTTGAAAATATAATTGAGCAAATTAATAAAACAATTTAAGTGGATTTAACAAATTCAAAACTATCCTCTTTTGATTTCGAGGGAAAAAGAGTTCTATTGAGAGTAGATTTCAATATTCCAATAAGAGACGAAGAAGTTCTCAACGATGAAAGAATGGCCAGAGCTTTACCGACCATTAAATTTTTATTGGAAAAAGCAAAATCTCTCAGAATCATAACGCATCGTGGAAGACCTCAAGAATCGGGAGAAATTCAGCCTGAATTTTCGATTAAACCAATTGCAAAAAGACTCTCTCAATTATTAGATATTCCTGTTCCAATAGCTGATTCTTTAGATGATTTAGAGCAAGACAAAAAAATTATCATGTTGGAAAACATAAGATTTTTTCAAGGAGAAAAAGAAAACTCTACAAATCTTTCAAAAACACTAGGTAATTATGGAGATGTTTACATCATGGATGCTTTTGGTACTGCTCATCGTAAGCAAGCATCTACTTTTGGCGTAATTGACTCAGTAGCTGAAGCAGGTGTTGGCTTTTTGGTTGAAGATGAATTGGAGGCTTTGAAAAAGATTTTGGTGAATCCAAAAAAACCTCTAATTGGGATTATTGGCGGATCAAAGATCTCAACCAAAATTAATGTCATTGATTCCCTTACTTCATACGTGGATAAATTAATCATAGGCGGTGCTTTGGCAAATACCTGCTATATGGCAATGGGAAAAAATATTGGAAAATCGTTATTTGAAGAAGATTACATAGATGTAGCAGAAAAATTAGTTGGTAACGAGAAGATTGTATTGCCAGAAAATGTCGTTGTTTTAGATACATCTAACGATTCTGTATTTGAAAAGCATATCAATGATATAGCCAGTCATGAAGCTATCTGTGATGTGGGTAAAAAATCTTTGGAGTATTTTCAAAAACATATTAATTCAGCTAAAACTGTTTTTTGGAATGGCCCTTTGGGTAAGTTTGAGGATCCAAGATTTTCTGAAGGGACTTCTGAGGTAGCAAAAATCATGTCTGAATCAAAAGTCTATAGCATTATTGGCGGCGGGGAGACGATTACCTCTTTTGCAAATATTAATTTAATGGATTCTGTAGATTATGCTTCCACTGCGGGAGGAGCTTTCTTAGAATATATAGAAAATAATTCCTTGCCTTGCATAGATAAGATAATAACTAAAAATAAAGGATAGAAATATGAAATCACTGGAAGAAATTGCAACTTATATTGTTTCTGATGGAAAGGGCATATTAGCTGCTGATGAGAGTACCCCAACAATAGGGAAAAGATTTGCAACAATAAATGCTGAGTCCACGGAAGACTCCAGAAGGGATTATCGTGAGATGCTTTTTCGAGCTGATGGAATGAAAAATAATATTGGTGGAGTTATTTTATTTGATGAGACTTTGAGACAAGACGCAAAAGACGGCACTCCTTTGAAAGATATAATTTCCAAACAAGGTGCATTGCCAGGTATCAAGGTAGATAAGGGAATCAGCCCGCTTGATACTTCTCCTGAAGAAAATATCACTGGTGGCTTAGAAGGACTTAATGAGAGATGCGCAGAATATTTTGATCTTGGTGCTAAATTTACAAAGTGGCGTGCAGTTATGAAAATTGCCGACGACCTGCCTTCTCAAGAGGCTATCAAAGCAAACATGGATGCTCTTGCTGATTACGCAAAAATAGTTCAGGAAAATCACATGGTTCCAATTGTAGAGCCTGAAGTTTTGATGGATGGCAGTCATTCCATAGAATCTTGTGAAGAGGCAACAAAAAGATGTTTGAGTACTCTATTTGAATCTTTGGCAGAGAAAGGTGTTTTGGTAGAAGGAACCATTTTAAAACCCAATATGGTGGTCTCAGGAAATGAATGTTCGGAGCAAGCTGGAATCCAACAAGTTGCTGAAATGACACTCAATTGTCTATTGGAAAATGTGCCTAGCAATCTGCCGGGAATCACATTTCTTTCTGGGGGACAATCTGATGTTGACGCCACAGCTCATTTAGATGCCATGAATAAAATTGGTGGCAATCCATGGAAGCTCAGTTTTTCTTATGGCCGTGCTTTGCAACAGGCTGCTCTCAAAACTTGGAGCGGTAAACAAGATAATGAGCAAGCCGCGCAAGAGGCCTTCAGCCACAGAGCCAAAATGAATATGTTGGCAGCAAAAGGTGAGTGGTCAGAAAACTTAGAAGGCTAGTCTTTTATTTATTTATAAAAAATCTACTGGCTAAAAGTCCCGCTTCATAAAGCAGCCAGACAGGAAGAGCCAAAAGTGTTTGTGAAAAAATGTCGGGAGGTGTAAGAAACATTCCCACAACAAAACATCCTATGATCACGTAAGGTCTGGCACTGGAGAGTTGTTGAGCATTTGTGACTCCAGACCAAATCATCAGCATCAAAACAATTGGTACCTCAAAAGCAAAGCCAAAGACAAAAAGAATTCTGACAACAAAATCAATGTATTCATTGATGTCGGTCATTACCAAAACTTCCGAGGGAGAAGCTTGAACAAAAAAAGCGAAAATCAGTGGAAAAATTACAAAAAAAGCAAAACAAATACCTGCAAGGAACAAAACTATGCTGGAAAACAAAACCGCAAAAAAACCTATTTTTTCTTCTTTATACAAACCTGGCGCAATGAAGTTCCATAACTCAAAAAGTAAATACGGAATTGCTACAAATGTAGCCACATAAAAAGTAAGCCTTAATGGAGTCAAAAAGGGTGACACCACACCAGTTGCAATCATTGAAGAATTGGCAGGTAAGATTTCTGTTAAGGGATTAGCAAAAAGAAGAAAAATTTCATTTCTAAAAAATACCAACACAAAAAAAATTAGAGCAATTGCGCCAAGGCTTCTTAAAAGAACATTTCGCAGGGAGTTTAAATGTTCAAGATAACTTTTTTCAGTCATCTTTATTTTCTTTGTTGTTTTGGAAGTCTTCCGAATATATCTCTTGTTTTATCTCTTGCGAGATTGAAGAGCTTTTTGAGCGAATTAGCTTCACATATTCTTCTAATTTAGTGAGAAATCCCGGCAATCTTTTAGGGCCTAAAATAAGTAAAGCAATGATTCCTATTAATAAGATTTCAAAGAATCCTATGTCGAACATTTAATCTTCTTTTTTGTCGTCTAAACTTTTATCTTCTTCTTTGACTGCTTTTTTAAACCCTTTAACAAAAGAACCTAAATCTCCACCAAGATTTCTAATTCTTTTGGTGCCGAAGATCAAAACAATAATTGCTAGAATGATCAGCAATTGCCAAATACTTATTCCACCAAAACCCATTTATTCTTTCCTTCCTTTTTTTTCTTCTATTCCAGAAAGACCCTCTCTGCTTTCAAGTTCTTTTAAAACCTCAGTCGGATCGATTCCGTTATTAGTCAATAATACCATGACGTGAAACCATAAATCTGCAGCTTCATGAATAACCTTATTTTTCTCTGGATCTTCAGTTATTTCGGCAATTAGTTCGTCAGTCTCTTCAGCTATTTTTTCAATAATCTTCTTGTTTCCCTTTGCATACAAACTAGCTACATAAGATGAAGAAGGATCGGCATTTTTACGCTCCTTCAGTAAGGCACTCAATCTTTCTACGATGTTTTTCATTGAATAACTATTATGGCAACTAAAAGCAATGCAGTAACACCTATGTATATAAATTTATTATTGTTTTTTGATTTCTTGATCTCTTTTTTTAAGTTTTTTATTTCCGAGTTGTATTCTTCTAATCTAGACAAGTTATCTAATATGATTTCAATTTTTTCAGGAAGTTCGTAAGCTTTTTCTGCCAAAGCAAAAGAATCATTTTTAAATCTTTCAAACATTGCCTTGGGGCTGTATTTTTTTGCAACCCAAGATTGAATAAATGGCTTGGCTGTTGTCCACAAATCCAATTCTGGATAAATTTGTCTGCCTAACCCCTCAATGTTAATCAAAGTTTTGTTGAGTAGTAACAATGAAGTCGGAAGGGATAAATCAAATTTTCTTGTAGCGTCGAATAAATAGAGCAACATTTCTCCAAATTTAATTTCATCGAAAGGTTTCTCGAAAATTGGATCCAAAACCGTTCTTATCACAACTTCTAGTTCAACTTCTTTTGTGTCTTCGCCAACCCAACCGGCATTTATCATGGTCTTGGCAACTCCAGAATAATTTTTGTTGAACATTTCTGAAAGCATCTTGCCGATGATGAGTTGTTCTTTCTCGGTTAAGGAGCCGCAAATGGCATAATCAACAGCAACATAGGTGGGATTTTCAGGATTGGAATTGTTTACAAAAATATTTCCTGGATGCATATCGGCATGGAAAAAATTATCATCAAAAAGTTGTTTGAAGAAAATCTTTACACCTGTTTCGGCTAGGGCTTTTAAATTTATGTTTTCTTTTTTTAGTACCTCTATGTCAGTTACCGGTATTCCAGAAATTTTTTCCATAGTCATGACGTTTTTCGAAGAGAAATTTTCATAAACCTCTGGAATATACAAAAGAGAATTTTCTTTGAAGAAGTTTTTTGTTTGGATGGCGTTCGCGGCTTCTTTTTTTAGATCGGTTTCAGCAGTAATAACTAATTCATATTCTCTTATCAAATCCATCAGTTTTAATCTTCGAGCATCGGAGAGAATTAATTCAGCTAAACCGCCTAAAAACTTTATTGAATTAACATCAGCAGAAATTCTTTTATCCAAACCGGGCCGAACAATTTTTACAACTACCGATTCACCGTCTTTTAAAATTGCTTCGTGCACTTGAGCAATAGAAGCTGCAGCGAGTGGTTCTTCACTAAATGACTCGAAAATTTGATCTATAGGACTTTCCAAATCCTGCTCTACTATTTTGATAGCCTCTCTTGTTGAAAAAGGTTTTAAGTCGTTTTGAAATTTTTTTAAGACGCTTGATTGTTTTTCTCCAACAAGATCTGGTCTGGTTGATAAAAGCTGACCAAATTTAATAAAGAGTGGACCCATCTCCTCTAATGCATCGCTTAAACGATACTCTATTTCTTTTTGTTTTCTGAAGAAGATTTTTGGGAAAAAAAATAAAAGAGATAAAAGAAATTTGTTTGCCAAAGGATCAAGTAGTTCATCCAATCTGTATTTACAAAAAATATAAGAGATTCGAATCAGACTGAAAATAGCCATTTTACTTTTCCGCAATGTGAAGAGTTACTATGCCTGCTGTCATGATGTCATAGGAAACATTTTTAAAATTTACAGACTCAAGCATTTGTTTAAATTCTTCTTGCGATGGATGCATCCTTATTGATTCTGCAAGATATTGATAACTTTCCTCATCTTGAGCAAAAAATTTTCCAAGTTTAGGCAAAATCTTAAATGAATAGAAATCGTATAAGTCAGATATCAAAGGAGATGCAGGCTTTGAAAATTCCAATACCAAAAGTCTACCTCCAGGTTTTAGACATCTGTAAAAATTTTTTAAGGCTTCCAGCTTATTCGTTACGTTTCTTATTCCAAAACCTATGGTTATGCAATTGAATCTGTTATCGGGAAAAGGGAGGTTTTCGGCATCAGCAACAGCAGTTTTTATATTCAATTTATTTTTATCAAGGCTTCTTGCTTTGCCTAGCTTTAACATTTTCTCATTGATATCACTGAGGATGATTTCACCTGAATCCCCAACCAAATCTGACATTAAAATAGATAGGTCTCCCGTTCCTCCGGCAACATCTAAAACGGAATCTCCTTGTTTCAAATTAGAAAGCTCGATTGTGCCTCGTTTCCATAAGCGATGAATCCCTAAAGACATTAGGTCGTTCATAAGATCGTAATTTTCAGCAACAGAATCAAAAACACCCTTAACCATTTCTGGTTTTTCAGTTTTATCTACATTCTTATAACCAAAGTTGGTTTCGTTGTTTTCGTTTTTACTCATTTCTTTGGAATCTGTTAGTATTGTAGTTTATTCATATGGAAAACAAATTAATTTGGCTAGACTTAGAAATGACTGGTCTAGAACCTCAATCCGAAAGAATTATAGAGATTTTCACCGCCATTACTAATGAAGATTTAACTGAAGTGATTGAAGGACCAAATATCGTAATATCACAACCTACAGAATATTTAGACAACATGGATGATTGGAATCAAGATCATCATTCTAGATCGGGATTATTAGATGAAGTTAAAAAGAGTGAGATTTCTCAAGAGGATGCAGAGTTGAGAACTTTGAATTTTATTAAAGAACATGTCGGTAAAAATAAATCACCTCTTTGTGGAAACACAATTCACCACGACAGAAAATTTTTAACCTTGTACATGCCTCAGTTAGAGGAGTACTTTCACTACAGAAATATAGATGTAAGCTCTTTAAAAGAAGTTGCAAAAAGATGGCGTCCAGAAGTCACTATGGAACAAGCAAAGCAAGTGGCGCATCGAGCAAGAGCAGACGTTTTTGAATCTATAAATGAATTGCGGTTTTACCGAGATGAATTTTTTGCAAAAAAGTAACTTTTTTACTGTATCTTTCCCCGTTTTCTTTATAATTGCCATCCCTTACAAGATATGAAGAAAGTCTTTATCCAAACCCATGGCTGTCAGATGAATGAATACGATTCAGCCAAAATGCTTGAATTATTAGGCGAGAAAAGTAATTTTCAAACTACAGAAAATGAGGCAGAAGCAGATTTATTAGTCCTAAACACTTGTTCAATAAGAGAAAAAGCACAAGAAAGGGTGTTTCACCAAGTTGGTCGCTGGAAAGCTTTGAAAGACAATAATCCCAATCTAAAGATTGCCGTTGGAGGGTGTGTTGCAAGCCAAGAAGGAGAAGCTATTTCTAAAAGAGCTCCTGCAGTAGACATTGTTTTTGGTCCGCAAACTCTACATAAACTCCCAGATTTGTATGAAGAATCTTCTCAAGACGGAAAAAGAAAGCTTGATATTTCTTTTCCAAAAATTGAAAAGTTTGATCATTTTCCTGAGCCTAAAGCCGAAGGACCTTCTGCCTTTGTTTCTGTCATGGAAGGATGCAATAAATATTGTTCTTTTTGTGTGGTCCCGCACACTAGGGGGCATGAGGTAAGTAGACCGTTTGATGATATTTTGCAAGAAGTGAAATCATTGGCAGATCAAGGGGTTAGAGAAATAAATTTCTTAGGACAAAATGTAAATAATTTCAAAGGCGAAAAAGATGGAGAAAAATCCTCTTTAGCGGAATTGATTAGAGATGCTGCTCAGATCAATAATATAGATCGCCTAAGATTTACTACCAGTCATCCGTTTGAATTTAAAGATGATCTTGTAGAACTTTATCTTGATGTGCCTGAGTTGGTCAGCCATGTACATTTACCGGTTCAAAGTGGATCAGACAGGATTTTGAAGTTGATGAGAAGAAGGTATACCCGAGAGAGTTATTTGGATTTAGTGAATCGTATAAGAGTCAACCGTCCTGACATTAGTTTTTCTTCAGATTTTATAGTTGGTTTTCCAGGCGAGACTGAAGAAGACTTTCAAGATACTTTGGATGTCATTGATAGCGTTAAGTTCGATGAATCTTTTAGTTTCATATACAGCCCAAGACCCAATACACCAGCAGCTAAAATGGAAGACGATGTCAGTCTGGATGAAAAAAAAGAAAGATTGAGCATCCTTCAAAATAAGTTAAATAACTATTCCAGTCAGATCAGTCGCAAAATGGTTGGTACCAAGGAAAAGTGTTTAGTCACAGACATTTCAAAGAGAAATCCAGGAGAATTCCAAGCCAGAACAGAAAATAATCGTGTCGTTAATTTCTCTTCAGCTAAAAACATGATTGGAAGTTTTGTTGATTTAGAAATTGTTGAGGCAAAACCAAACTCACTTAGAGGTAATTTTACTGGAGGCACAATAAATTAATTTATGTCTGAATTGAAATTCAAACTTGAATCGGATGATTCAAAAAAACTATCAATAATTTGCGGTCCAGTTAACTCTAACTTATCAAAAATAGAGGATTCTCTTTCAATTAAAATAAAAAATAGAGGCAGCTTATTTTCTCTTTCCGGTGAAGATCAAAACATTACAAAAGGTCGACTCGTTATTGAAGAGCTCTTTAGTTTCGCTGACCAGTCAAAAGACATCTCTCCAAAAGAAATCCATTTCTTTATTTCCAAAGCTTTGAATCAGCCAAACGAATCAAAAAACTTTAAATTGGAATCAAAAAGCGCTTTTTCTCTAACAACACCAAAATTAGAGGTCATTCCAAGAAACCAATCTCAAGAAGATTTTATCAACTCCATTTCTTCTCATGATATTTCCTTTGGCATCGGACCAGCCGGTACTGGAAAAACATATTTGGCTGTTGCGGTTGCTGTGAATTTATTCATTCAGAGGAAAATTAATAAAATTATTTTGACTAGGCCTTTGGTAGAGGCTGGTGAGAGACTAGGGTTCTTGCCAGGTGATTTAGCTCAAAAAGTAGATCCATACCTGCAGCCGCTCTATGATGCTTTGAATGAAATGTTAGGCTTTGAAACTGTCAACAAATTCATAGAAAGAGGGAATATTGAATTGGCACCCTTGGCTTATATGAGAGGAAGAACCTTAAACGATGCTTTTTTGATTTTAGATGAAGCTCAAAACTGTACTTCCATGCAAATGAAAATGTTTTTAACAAGATTGGGTTTTAATTCCAAAGCGGTTGTTACTGGAGATGTTACTCAAATAGACCTACCATCTAAAAAAATGTCCGGTCTGGCAGATGCTGTAAAGATTTTAGAAGGTCAAAAAGGAATCTCTTTTTTCCATTTTGCATCCAAAGATGTAGTCAGACACAACCTGGTACAAAGCATCATCGAAGCTTACGAAAAAAACTCAAAAAATAATGAAGATTGAGCTAATCAACGATCACTATAAAAAAATTCCTGAGCCTTTTAAGAAAAAGGAAATAAAAAAGCTCATTGATGTAGTCTTAAAAAAGATTGGCTTTGAAGAACTTGAAAATGGTCAAATCAACATAAAATATACATCAGAAGAAGAAATTAAAATGTTGAACGAGAAGTTTTACAACAAAGTGGGTGTGACAAATGTCTTGGCTTTTACCAATAATCAAGAAACTCCTGAAAGCAAAGAAAGATTAATTGGTGAGATTGCCATATGTATCAGTCAAATCGAAAAAGAAGCAAAAATGTATAAAAAAGCTGTCGAGACTAGGTTGAAACACATGATTGTCCATGGCGTACTTCATCTTTTCGGCTTTGATCATCAAAAAAAAGGCGAACAAAAAGAGATGGAAAAGGTAGAAGATGATATTATCACCAGCTGTCTTGGCGAGAGACCTTATTAAATAATGAAAGAAGAGCCTCCAAGTATAACTGCCCAACCGGAAAAGTTGGGCTTAATACAACGTATTAAAAGCTTTTTTAGGGATTTCCACATTAGGATTTCCTTCAAACCATCAAATCAAGAAGAGTTAACCTCTGTTTTAAGAGACGCAGAGGAAAATAATCTAATTGATAAAGGCGTTTTGGATATGATGGAAGAAACCATTGATTTTTCCTCTACTCCAGTAAAAGAAGTGATGGTGCCAAAAACTCAAGTTATATCCATCAAAGAAACCGAAGGTTTAGCTGAATTTTTGCCTCGAATTCTTGAATCAGCTCATTCAAGATTTCCAGTTTTTGATGAGCCTCAAGAAAAAATAAAAGGTATCTTGTTGGCAAAAGATTTATTGAAATTTGGTCCTGGTCTATTAGGACAAGACGAAAATATAAATTTTGATTTGTCTCAGATTTTAAGACCAATTAATTTCATTCCTGAAAGTAAAAAAATCAACATTCTCTTGGAAGAATTCAAAACGAACCGAAGTCACATGGCTGCAGTTGTAGACGAGTTTGGTGAAATCAGTGGGATCGTTACGATTGAAGATGTTTTAGAAGAAATTGTTGGAGAAATTGTTGATGAAACTGATATCAGCGAATCTGAAGATATTATTCAATTAACTGATAATGAGTTTAATGTTTCAGCCTTAACTGAGATTGAAACTTTCAACGATAGCTTTTCTTCAAGTTTTGAGGCAACAGACTTTGATACCATCGGTGGAATTGTCTTAAACGCTTTTGGAAAAATTCCTTTAGTAAATGACTCAATCGAAATACAGAATTTTCACTTCACTGTTTTAGCTGCAAACAAAAGACAAATTTTAAAGTTGAGAATTAAGGTTTTAGAATCTATACCCGAAGAACCTAACTAAAATTTTCTTCAAGAATTTTCTTTAGCTCCGCGCCGAGCAATTCGACATCTTGGATGCCCCCATAATTAGGTCTTATGACTATTGCTATTTCTCTGTGAGGGCCAGATTCATCGAGATGTAAATTTTTAAGGTCTGGGTTACCTGCCATCAACTGACTAATAGCCATCCTTGGTACCAAAGTAGTACCCATGCCGCTTTTTACAAATTGTATTAGGGTATTTAAAGAAGAGGCTTTAAAAGAAATATTACTTGTTTGTTTCGTCATTTTGCATGCAGACAGTATGTGATCTTTGAGACAATGTCCTTCTTCTAGTAACAGTAATTCAGATCGATCAAGTTCATTGGCTTTTATTTCATTGTCCTTAGAGCGAGCATCATTTTTCTTAGTAATCCAAAAAAAGTCTTCTGCCCAAAATTTTATCGGTATTAGACCTTGAAGCTTGAAGGGCAGTGCAAGAATAGCCATGTCCAAATCGCCGTTTTTGACTTTATCAATGAGATCGTTTGACTGACCTTCAGAAATATTTAAATTCAATTTAGGAAATTTAGCGCTCAAAGATTTAACGGCAAATGGCATCAAGAAGGGACTTATGGTTGGGATGACTCCAATAGATATAGGGTGTGAAAGCGGTTGTGAATTGTTTTCAGAAATTTTTTGAATGTCTTCTAGTTGCAACTTTATGCTTTTGTATTTCTTTAAAATTTCTTCTCCCAATTTAGTAACAATTACTTTTTTATTGTTTCTTTCAAAAATTTCAAAACCCAGTTGTTTTTCCATTTCTGATATAGCATTACTCAAGGTGGAGGCGGAGACAAAACACTTATCTGCAGCATTTTTAAAATGCATCTCTTTTTCAACCGCCAAGGCATAATTTATTTGCTTGATACTAACCATTTATGTTCGATTTTTTAGAATATTAAATAAGAAATATACATATTTAACAATACATAAAAAGATAGTTTAATATGGGAAGAATTTGTTTTTATATGAGGTGAAATAGATGGCTGAAAACACAGAAGGAAAATGCCCAGTAATGCACGGGGCGATGACAAGCAACAGCTCGACCGGTCAATCAAATAAAGATTGGTGGCCAGATGCGTTGAATTTAAATATTCTTCATCAACACGACAGAAAATCCAATCCGCTTGGAGAAGACTTCAATTACCGTGAAGAATTTCAAAAACTAGACTATGCGGCTTTGAAAAAAGACTTAAACGACTTGATGACCGACTCGCAAGATTGGTGGCCCGCAGACTATGGGCATTACGGCCCATTTTTTGTTCGTTTGACTTGGCATGCTGCTGGTACCTACAGAAGTACAGATGGCCGAGGTGGTGGAGGCACAGGAGCTATGAGATTTGCTCCACTAAACAGCTGGCCTGATAACGGTAACCTAGATAAAGCAAGAAGATTACTTTGGCCGATAAAAGAAAAATATGGCAACAAAATAAGTTGGGCTGACCTTTTGATCCTTGCCGGAAATGTGGCAATCGAATCCATGGGCGGAAAAACTTATGGTTTCAGTGGCGGTCGAGACGACATTTGGGGCCCTGAAGAAGACATCCTTTGGGGAGTTGAAGATCAGTGGTTGGAAAATCAGCGTTACAAAGGTGAGCGTGAACTCGATAACCCTTTAGCTGCTGTTCAAATGGGCTTGATATATGTAAATCCTCAAGGTCCTGATGCCAATCCAGATCCTTTAGCCAGTGCTCATGATATTAGAGAAACTTTTGGCCGTATGGCAATGAACGATTACGAAACAGTGGCTTTGATCGCAGGCGGTCACACTTTTGGCAAATGCCACGGTGCTGGAGATGCGGACTTAGTTCAAGCAGAGCCAGAAGGCGCTCCAATTGAGCAAATGGGTTTAGGTTGGACCAACAAACACGGCTCTGGTTTGGGCGCAGATTCTATTACCAGTGGTTTAGAGGGCGCATGGACAACCAATCCTATCAAATGGGACAACGGTTACTTTGACTTGCTCTTCGGATATGAGTGGGAACTTGGTAAAAGTCCTGCTGGTGCGCATCAATGGTATGCCATAGATCAAAAAGAAGAAGACATGGCTCCCGATGCTCATGATCCTTCAAAAAAAGTACCAACCATAATGGCAACTACTGATATTGCTCTTAAGGAAGATCCAAGTTACAAAGAAATCTCAAAAAGATTTCATGAAAATCCAGATGAGTTCGCTGATGCTTTTGCTGAAGCTTGGTTCAAACTCCTTCATCGTGATATGGGTCCTAAGTCAAACTACATAGGTCCAGAAGTTCCTGAGGAAGATTTGATTTGGCAAGATCCAATCCCTACTGGTAACACCGATTATGATGTTGCTGCAATGAAAGAAAAAATTGCTGGACTTGGATTAAGCATTCAAGAAATGGCAGAAACCGCTTGGGCTAGTGCCTATACCTATCGTGGCTCGGACATGAGAGGTGGTGCAAATGGAGCAAGGATTCGTTTGGCTCCGCAAAAAGATTGGGAAGTTAATAAACCCGAACAGCTGGCAAAAGTACTTGCAGCTTATCAAGGTGTTTCAGATGATACTGGTGTTTCTGTTGCAGATATTATTGTCCTTGCAGGAAACTTAGCTATTGAAAAAGCTTCTGGCATGGAGGTTCCATTTACCCCAGGTAGAGGAGATGCATCAGACGATCAAACCGACCCCGAGTCTTTTGAATATCTTGAGCCTTTATCCGATGCTTTTAGAAACTACCACCGTTCTGGTTTGAGTGTTTCTGCAGAGGAAATGATGCTTGATAAAGCACAGTTGCTTGGCATAACAGCACCAGAGATGACAGTCCTCTTAGGTGGAATGAGATCCTTGGGCATCACTGCCAGTGATTATGGCTTGGTATCGGAAAATTCTGATCAACTAACCAATGAGTACTTCAAAACTTTGCTAGATATGAGAGTTCAATGGAAACCAAATGGTACCGGAAACTCTTATGAAGCATTTGACAGAGTGACAGGTGAGAAAGCTAGAACTGCCTCAAGAGCAGATTTAGTGTTTGGTTCTAATTCTCAACTTAGAGCTTACGTAGAGGTATATGCTCAAAGCGACTCTGAAGAGAAGTTTAAAAAAGACTTTGTGAAAGCTTGGAACAAAGTCATGAATAACGATCTTTTTTAATAGAAGATCGTTATCTCTTAGGTCGAAAGTTCTTCTTGGCTTTTAAATAGAATATAATGTTCTTATGTCTCAAAAAGCCATATACCCTGGAACTTTCGACCCAATAACCAAAGGACATATAGATTTAGTCGAACGAGCTTGCAAGCTTTTCGATAAAGTCGTCCTTGCCATAGCAGCAAGTGAAGCCAAAAGTCCCTTGTTCACTCTTGAAGAAAGAATTGATATCTCAAAAAGGATTTTCAAGGGTAACGATCAAGTAGAGATTATTGGTTTCTCTGGGTTATTAGTGGATTTGGCAAAAGACAACGACGCTACTATTCTAATTAGAGGACTTCGAGTTGTAGCAGATTTTGAATATGAGTTCCAATTGGCAAATATGAATCGAGCTATGATGCCAGAACTCGAAAGTGTATTTCTGACACCAGTAACCGAATACAGCTTTGTCAGTTCAAGTTTGGTGAAAGAGATTTGTAAAATGGGCGGCGACGTTTCTTCTTTTGTGGATCCCATTTCTTTGGAAGAAATGAAAAAGAAGTTTGGCTAACTTTGACAGTTAGTACAGTAAACAGTTGATCTATTTCCTAGTCTAATTTCTTTCAATTCTTTTTTACAATTAAAGCATTCTTGCTTTCCTCTGCCATAAACTTCTAATTTTTTTTTGAAATACCCCGGAGCCTCTTCCGCATTACTATAGTCCTTCAGAGTTGTTCCTCCTTCAGTAATTGCTTCATTCAATACTTCAATAATTTTAGAAGATAATACTTCATATTGATTTTTAGTTACTTTGCCTGCCTGCTTTGTAGGTCTAATACCTGCCTTATATAAGGCTTCATTGGCATAAATGTTTCCAACACCAACCACAATTTTTGCATTCATAATGAATTGTTTGACTGCCACAGATTTTTTTCTAGATTTTTCAAATAAATATAATCCATTGAAACTATTCCCTAAAGGTTCTGGACCTAGGTCTTTTAATAATCTATGTTCCAGAGGATTTTGCATGGTTAAATCCAGAACACCAAACTTTCTAATATCGGTATATCTCAATGTCCAGTTATCGGAAAAATTTAAATCCCAATGTTCATGTTTCTTTGGGGATACTTTCTTATTGAATACTCTTAACTTGCCAGACATACCTAAATGAATGATCAAGGCACATTCATCGAGTTGAAAAATTATGTATTTGCCGCGCCTAAAGGCGTTATTAATTTTTTTGCCCTTAACTAATCTATTTATGTTGGTAGGAATTAGCCAACGCAATTTTTTCTCGCGTGACACAAAAGAAATTATTTTTTTATTGAGAACTTTTTTTTCTATACCCCTTAGGGTTGTTTCAACCTCAGGCAGTTCTGGCATTAACTATCTAGATAACCACTAATCTCATAGATGTCTGCTGGCGATAAAATACCTGAAGCTAATTTCAATTCTAAAGTACTAATGATGTAATCGTACTTAGCAGCAATGAGATCTCTTTGTGCTGAAAAATAGTTTTTTTCTGCGTTTAACAAATCAACAATATTTCTAGTATTTTCTTCATAACCAACCATTGTTGCTTTGAGCGCAAAATTTGAGGATTCTAAGGAAGCTTTCCTAGCATTCACATTTGCTAAATTGGTCAATACCGAAGTGAATTTTGTTTTTACGTCCCGAATTACAAATCTTTCAGTAAGAAGTTCTTGTTGATCTGCTTGCTCTGCTAAGGCATTAGCTTCTCTTCTTTCTGCATGCAACAAGCCGCCTGTAACAATTGGCCAATTGAATTCCAAACTGTATCTAGTTTGCTCAATTCCGTTTGGACCAAAAGTAGCACCATTCTGTGGATCGAAACCAACTATACCTCTTGAGTTATTTTGAGTAATGCTAGCTACTAAGTCTATATCTGGGAAATGAGAAGCAAGTTTTGCTTGCGAATTTTTCCTAGCTGCCGTTGCGTTTAACTTAGATGCTTTCAAGGTAAAACTATTTGCCAAAGCCAAATTTGCCCACTGATCCTGTTCTACTGGATCAGGCTTACTCACAGGAAAATCATCATTTAAATCTTTTATGTCAGGAGCATCACCTATGATTGAGATCATTGCCTCTCTGGCAAATTCAAGTTGTCCTTCAGAAGCAATTTTTGAAACTCTTGCTAAATCATAAAAGGCTTGGGCTTCTTGAAATTCAGATTTAGAGGATACGCCTTCTTCGTAAAGTCGTTTGGTTCGATCTCTTTGTTTTTTAATTGACTGTTCTTCTAATCTTGCGACTTCAAGATTTTTTTTAGCTTTTAAAAGATTGAAATAAATGTTGGATATTCTGATAATGGTTTCTTGTTGTGAAAGGGCGAATTTTGCTTCTGCAGCTTCGCCAAGTGCTTTACCTTGAGAAAATTGAAACCATGTATCAACTCTAAAGATTGGTTGAATCAAATTAGCTGAGTAATAATTAGAGTTGCTGCCTTGTGTATCAGTAAATAATGAAGTATTTTCAGTATTTTTATTTTCGTTCCAAGTAGTTCCCGCTCTAAGAGAAAACTTAGGCAGCAAGCCTGCCATGGCTTTATTTTTTATCTCTTTATTAGCATTAAATGTTGCTTCATCAATTTTCAGCTGCGGATCGTTCGTAAGAGCAAGCTCATAGACGTCTGCCAAAGTCGCCGTATGAGCAAAGGAGCCTAATAATAAAAGGGATAAAGTTATTAGAAATGATGCAAATTTTTCCAAAAGATGCTCCTCTTGAGTTAAATTATGATTTGGAATGACATGATAATTTTTTGTAACCTTTTTTACCATTAAAATAATCAAATAAGTGAAAAAAATAATAACCCAAGACCTTAATAACGCTCCCGAATCAACAGAAATCCTTGAAACTGCATCAAAAACTTTTGCAGGTTCTAAGAAAATTTATATAGATGGATCTAAACCTGAAATCAAAGTACCGATGCGAGAAATTCTGCAAACGGATTCTTTAACAGCAGAAGGAAAGCAGAAGAACAAACCGCTTTATGTTTACGATACTTCAGGTCCTTATACCGATCCTGAAGTTGAAATAGATATTGAATTTGGAATTCCAAAAAATAGATTGAGTTGGTTATCCAGAAGAGAAGAAAATTCAACGCAAATGTCTCTTGCTCGAAAAGGTATCATCACGGAAGAGATGGAATATATTGCAATAAGAGAAAACCAAAATTTAGAGAAAAACTCGAAACTCAAAGAAGGGCGTTTTCATACTGGAGAAAACTTTGGTGCAAATATTCCAGAATTTTATACACCTGAGTTTGTCAGAGATGAAATTGCAAGCGGCAGAGCGGTTATTCCAGCAAACATAAAGCATCCTGAAATCGAGCCGATGATCATCGGTAGAAATTTCAAAACTAAAGTGAATGCAAATATAGGTAATTCAGTTTTGTCTTCATCGATTCATGATGAAGTAGAAAAACTCACTTGGTCTACTCGTTGGGGAGCAGATACGGTAATGGATCTGTCAACCGGGAAAAATATTCATGAGACACGCGAGTGGATTATTCGAAATTCTCCCGTTCCAATTGGAACCGTTCCAATTTATCAAGCATTGGAAAAGGTTGATGGCATTGCGGAAAATTTATCTTGGCAAGTGTTTGAAGAGACTTTAATTGAACAAGCGGAACAAGGAGTGGATTATTTTACTATTCATGCAGGTGTGCTTCTAAGGTATGTCCCGATGACCGCAGAAAGAGTTACAGGTATTGTCTCTCGAGGTGGATCCATCATGGCCAAGTGGTGTCTTGCGCATCATGAAGAAAATTTCTTATACACCCGTTTTGAGGACATTTGCAAAATTATGAAAAAGTACGATGTAACTTTTTCGCTAGGCGATGGATTAAGACCGGGTTCAGTTGCAGATGCCAACGATGAGGCACAATTTGGAGAATTAAAAACTCTTGGGGAATTAACATCAGTTGCCTGGGAAAATGACGTCCAAACTATGATTGAAGGCCCAGGACATGTACCAATGCAATTGATTAAGGAAAACATGGATAAGCAATTGGAACAATGTGCCGAGGCACCTTTTTACACTTTAGGCCCACTTACAACTGATATCGCTCCTGGATACGATCACATTACCTCTGCAATAGGAGCTGCGATGATAGGTTGGTATGGTTGCGCCATGCTCTGCTATGTCACTCCGAAAGAACATTTGGGCTTACCTAATAAAGAGGATGTCAAAGAAGGCTTGATGGCTTACCGTATTGCGGCGCACGCGGCTGATCTAGCAAAAGGGCATCCTTCAGCACAAATCAGAGACAATGCTCTTTCTCAAGCAAGATTTGAATTCAGGTGGGAAGACCAATTTAATCTTGGTTTGGATCCTGAAAGAGCGCGAGAGTTTCATGACGAAACCTTGCCCAAAGATTCCGCAAAAGTAGCTCACTTCTGTTCAATGTGCGGTCCGAAATTTTGTTCTATGAAAATATCTCAGGATGTTAGAGACTACGCTGCCAAACAAGTAAAAGAACAAGAAGTTGCTATGAAGGCAAAAGCTAAGGAATTCCGTGAATCTGGAAGTAAAATTTATAGTAAAATCTAAAGATGAAACAACAAGGCGATCAAATTTCAGATGCTACTCTGAGAAAATTAGGCTCTGAGGGCATCGATTCTATCCAATTAAACGAATACTCTAAAGATAAAAAGTTAGTGCTTATTGGAGTTCCCGGAGCATTTACCCCCACTTGTTCGGTAAATCATGTCCCTGGATTTATTGAAAAAGCAGATGAAATTCTTGCTAAAGGAGTAGATGAAATAATCTGTATTTCGGTAACCAATCCATGGGTTATGGATGCTTGGGGAAAAAATTTAAACGCAGATAAAATTACCATGTTGTCAGACGGAAACTGTGAATTCACAGAAAGTATGGGACTCATAATGGACGGCAGCGGCTTTGGACTTGGGAAAGTTTCATCGAGATATGCTGCTATCGTCGAAGACGGGAAGATAAATTGCTTACTTGCAGAAAAAGGCGGTGCATTTGAAGTAAGCAGTGCAGAAAATATTCTAGAACACTTATAAGCTTGGCTAATAGAGACTACACATCTGAATCCATTGAGGTGCTTTCGGGTCTAGAGCCCGTTAGAAAAAGGCCTGGAATGTATACCGATACCTCCAGTCCTAATCACTTGGTGATGGAAGTGATTGATAACAGTGTGGATGAGGCTTTGGCAGGTTACGCAAAAGAAATTTCAGTTGTTTTAAATAAAGATTTTTCCGTATCTGTCGAAGATGATGGTAGAGGTATGCCAGTTGATATTCACCCAGAAGAAAAAGTACCTGGAGTGGAACTAATTTTTTCAAGATTGCATGCAGGGGCTAAGTTTTCAAATAAAGATTATGTTTTTTCTGGAGGGCTTCATGGTGTTGGTGTTTCCGTTGTAAATGCTCTTTCGACTTATCTTGATGCGGAAATTAAACGAGACGGAAAAAAGTATGAAATTAAATTTAAAGATAGCGTAAAGAAAAAGGATCTAAAGGTTATAGATAGTGTTGGACAAAGAAATTCAGGAACAAAAATTTTATTTAAAGCAGATCCATCATTTTTTGATACCGAAAAAATTTCTGGGAAATACCTTTCCAATTCCCTGAAAGCAAAAGCCGTTCTTTGCCCGGGTCTTAAAATAAAATTTAAGGATGAAGTTAATAAGACAAAAGAAGAGTGGTGTTTCGTTGATGGGCTTGGAAAATATTTAAGTACTTCGCTAGGCGAAGGCGAATATCTACCTGAAGAACCTATCGAAGGAGAGTTTGAGGATGAGGAAAACTCACTTGCTTGGGCGGTGGCTTGGGAATTACGAGATCAGGATAGTATTACTGAAAGTTATGTGAACTTAATTCCTACTATCCAGGGCGGTACACATGTTGCTGGGATGCGAACTGGAATAACCGATGCTTTAAAAGAATTTTGTGAATATCGAAATATAATTCCCAAAGGCGTAAAAGTTACTGCGGAAGATGTCTGGAAAAATGCTTCTTATGTTCTTTCCGCAAAACTAAAGGACCCACAATTTTCTGGGCAGACCAAAGAGAAACTTTCTTCAAAAGATTTTCAAACTATTGCAGCGAATATTACAAGAGATGCTTTTGCCATTTGGCTTAATAAGGAAACAGAGCTCGCTGAAAGAATCGCTAATATTGCAATCGATAATGCACAAAAAAGAGTCAAGGAAAGTAAATCTGTAGAGAGAAAAAAAGTTACTAAAGGAGTGACTCTTCCAGGAAAACTTTCTGATTGCGTTTCGTCTAATTACGAAGAAACCGAGTTGTTTTTAGTAGAGGGAGATTCTGCCGGGGGTTCAGCGAAACAAGCTAGGGATAGAAACTTCCAAGCTGTTATGGCTTTAAAAGGTAAAATTTTAAACACTTGGGAAGTTGATACCGATGCGGTAAACCAATCGCAAGAGGTAAAAGACATTGGCATGGCAATTGGATTGCAACCAGGGTGTAGAGTCTTGGATGGTCTGAGATACGGCAAGATATGTATCTTGGCAGACGCAGATTCTGATGGTCTACACATTGCAACGTTGATTTGTGCTTTATTTCTCAAACATTTCAGGCCTCTGGTAGAAGAAGGCAGGTTGTACGTTGCCCAGCCTCCTTTATTCAGAATTGATCAAGGTAAGGATATTTATTATGCCCTGGACGAAAAAGAAAAGGATGACCTGGTAAAAAAACTTACAGCGCAAAATAAAAGAACTAAAGTTGAAATACAAAGATTCAAAGGTTTGGGTGAAATGAATCCATCTCAGTTGAAAGAAACTACCATGTCTCAAGATGTAAGAAAATTGCTGCAACTTAAATTAGAAAAAGGAAATAGTGCAACAACGATGTTCAATATGTTGCTCTCTAAAAAAAGAGCTCCAGATAGAAAAAGTTGGTTAGAAAGTAAAGGAGATTTAGCAAGTATCAATGAGTAAAGAGAAAAGCCTAAGTATTGGCGGATTTGCAGAGAAAGCCTATCTCGATTACTCCATGTATGTAATCTTAGATAGGGCTCTACCTTTTATCGGTGACGGCTTAAAGCCGGTTCAAAGAAGAATAATTTACGCGATGTCCGAAATTGGGTTGAAATCTACCTCCAAGTTTAAGAAAAGTGCGAGAACCGTTGGCGAGGTGATAGGTAAATTTCATCCCCACGGAGACAATGCTGCCTATGAGGCAATGGTCTTAATGGCACAGAATTTTTCTACCAGGTATCCCTTGATAGAAGGACAAGGAAATTGGGGTTCTCTTGATGATCCAAAGAGTTTCGCTGCAGTAAGGTATACAGAGTGTAGGCTTTCAGCCTTCGCACAAGTACTGCTCTCGGAATTATCTCAAGGAACTGTAGATTGGGGTCCTAATTTTGATGGTACTTTGATAGAGCCAAGATTTTTATCATCAAGAATTCCAAGTGTTTTACTCAACGGTGCTTCCGGGATTGCAGTTGGCATGGCAACAGATATTCCGCCGCATAATTTAAATGAAGTTGTGGATGCAACTATTGCCCTTATTGACTCTCCTAAACTTTCTGTAAAAGAGCTCTTAAAAATTATTCCAGCCCCTGACTTTCCAACCAAAGCAGAAATTATCTCAACGCCTGAAGAACTATTGGAAATGTATCAGACCGGAAGAGGGGCAGTTAAGTTAAGAGCAACATATGAAATAGAAAATGGCGAGGTTGTTATTACAGCTCTTCCATATCAAGTTTCAACAACAAGGATTCTTGAACAGATTGCTGCACAAATTGATTCAAAAAAAATGAATCTAATAGAAGACCTTAGAGACGAAAGCGATGGTGAAAATCCCGTAAGAATTATTGTCGTGCCTAGATCGAATAGAGTTGATAAAGATGCATTGATGAGTCATCTCTTTGCTACAACAGATTTACAAAAGAACGTCAGAGTTAATCTGAATGTGATTGGTTTAAGCGGAAGGCCAAAAGTTTTTGATTTGAGAGAAATTCTTAAAGAATGGATCACTTTTAGAACACAAACTGTCAAAAGGAGGCTGCAACATAGATTAGATTGGCTCAACGACAGATTGCACATTCTTGAAGGTTTGATGATTGCTTATCTAAATTTGGACGAGGTAATTAAAATAATCAGAACTCATGACGATCCAAAGAAACAATTAATCAAAAAATTTAAACTCACTGAAATTCAAGCAAACGCAATTCTTGATATTCGCCTGCGTCAGCTCGCAAAGCTTGAAGAACAAAGCATCATCGAAGAAAGGGATTCATTAAAATCAGAAGCAAAGGAAATTGAAAAAATACTTAATTCTGCATCTCGCTTAAAAACTCTTATCAAAAAAGAATTAAAAGAAGATCAGGCAGAATTTGGCGATGAAAGAAACAGCATGCTCGCCGAGGCAGAGGAAGCTAAAGCTTTTGATGAAAAGGAACTCATTTCAAATGATCCAATGACTGTGGTTTTATCAGAAAAAGGTTGGATTCGGGCTGCCAAAGGACATGATGTGGATGTAGAAGGATTGCAATACAGAGAGGGAGATTCTTACTTATCTTCATCTTTTGCAAGAAACAGCCAAAATGCTGTTCTATTGGATAATTTTGGCAAAGCCTATACTTTACCCATTCATCAATTGCCATCTGCGAGAGGCCAAGGCGATCCAGTTTCAGGAAAGATTAATGCCCAATCCGGAGCAACTTTTCCCGGTGTGCTTGCAGGATCAGATGAAACCTTAGCTGTGTTAGCGTCTAATTTAGGCTATGGTTTTGTGGTTAAGTTGGGAGACCTGCAAACAAAAAACAAATCCGGTAAAGCGGCTTTGAATGCGAAGAATGCTAAGCCAATCACACCTAAGATTCTTTCAGCAGTTGAGGAAAATTACATTGCTTCGATTACTCAAGAAGGAAAAATGTTAATTATCGAAGCAGGCGAATTACCAATTTTAGGAAAAGGTAAGGGTAATAAAATCATTTCAATTGATAAAAAGAAGTTCGAAGCTAAAGAAGACCAACTGATGTATTTAGTAACTTTTAAAAAAGGAGAGTCCATAAAACTTTATAGCGGCAAACAACACTTTGTTATCAAGCCAAATGATTTAGAAAATTTTCTAGGAAATCGTGGCAGAAAAGGAAACTTCCTTCCTAAAGGTTATCGCAAGGTTGATAAAGTTGAAGTAATCTCTGAGTAGTTACTTCAAAGCTCTGACAGCCTTTTCAAATCTTTTAAAACCTTCTTCAATCTCTTTGTCTGAAATAATTAATGAAGGGGCGATTCTAATTGTGTTTTCTCCTGCAGCTTGGACTAATATCAATCCTTTCTTATAGCAGGCATCAATAAAGTCTTTTGCTTTTATTTTTTTAAAGTCGCAACAGATCCATAGGCCCGCTGATCTTACATCTTCAAATAAATCAAACTTTTCAGATAATTTATTTAATTTTTCGTGAAAGTTGAATGTTTTTTTCATAACACCATTTAAAACTTTTTGAGTAGAGACTATTTCTACAACTTTTTTTGCAACTTCGCAGGCAAGAGGATTTCCTCCGAAGGTACTGCCGTGAGTACCTGGTTGAAAAGCTTTAGCGATTTTGCCAGTCGTTAAGGTCGCTCCGATTGGTATTCCACCGCCAAGACCTTTTGCTAGAGTGGAAATATCTGGCTTAACGCCATAACCCATATAGGCCATTAAAGTTCCTGTTCTTCCAATACCACTTTGTACCTCATCAAATATCAATAGACAGTCTTTTTCATTAGCTAATTTTCTAAGACCCTCTAAGAAAGGATTTTCTGCTCTGATTATTCCTGACTCTCCCAAAATTGGTTCCACAAAAATGGCGGCGGTTTTTTTGGAAATAGTTTTTTTGACGGAGTTAAGATCATTAAATTTTGCCCTCTTGAATCCTTGCAGAAGAGGACCAAAACCTGTTTTTTGAAATGTCGAATCACCTGCTGTTATATTCAACATTGATCTGCCATGAAAAGCATTCGTAAAAACAATGATTTCATGTTTTTCCGGTTTGCCTTGGTCAAAATAATATTTTCTGGCTAATTTAATTGCCGCTTCATTAGCTTCATTTCCAGAATTGGAAAAAAATACCTTGTCGGCAAAAGTTTTTTCAGCAAGCATTTTGCTTAGCTCTAATGCTGGTTTGTTGTACAAATAATTACTCACATGCCAAAGTTTTGTTGATTGTTCTTTTAAAACTTTATTGAGTTGTGGATGAGAATGACCAAGACAAGTAACGGCAATACCTCCACCAAAATCGATGTAGTCTTTACCTTGTTCGTCCCACAGAACTGACTTTTTACCCCTGACAGGAATAAATGCAGCCGGAGCATAATTCGGCATCAAGGAAGTTCTATTTATAGAATTAATCTTTGTCATTTTTTGCTATTGATTATTGAAAATATCATAATCTGAAAAGTTTTTTTCATAAAAAGGTATTTTGTTAATGGTTATAACTGAACAAATTGATAATGGATATAGATTATCTTTGATGCCAAATAGTTCAATTTCTTGGCAGGGCAGTTTGTTATTTCTAGCACTGATTTCATTTCCGATATCCATTATCGGTATTACTTTCTTTTTTTATGGTGCTCCGATTATTCTTCCCTTTGCAGGGTTGGAAATTTTAATCGTAGGAACAGCTTTATATGTTGTTTTTAATAAAAGTTCAAAGAAGGAAGTCATAACACTCACTAAAGAAAAATTAACGATTGAAAAGGGTCGCTTCAGACCAGATTCAGTTTCGGAATTTATCAGGGAATGGTCATATGTTTTTGTTGAAAAACCTTCTCATCATTGGTACCCAATTAAAATTGTTATATCTTCCAAGGGAGAAAAAATTCCTGTCGGGAATTTTTTAACCGAAGAAGAAAAAAAAGAATTTGTTAGCAGTTTGGAAGAAATAATCAGCGAATATCGAGCAGAATAAATTACTTAGCTCTTTGATTGAAACGTCTACCAATCATTGCTGAAGCAATATTTACTTTTTGAACATCAATTGTTCCACCAGCAATTCCCCAACCAAAAGAATCTCTGACGCGTCTTTCCATTTTGTATTCTTTGTTGAATCCATAACCGCCCATTAGCTGCATAGCATTCGTTGTTACCTCTCTTGCGATTTCATTGGCAAAACATTTTGCAGTACTTGATTCCAGTATATCTGGCAAACCATTAGCGGCATTGAAAACTGCACGGTGAATCAAAAGTCTAGATGCTTCCACTCTAATGAGCATGTCTGCAAGTTTGATTTGAACTGCTTGAAAATCAACCAACTGTTTGCCAAATTGCTCCCTTTCTTGAACGTATTCTTTGACATAGTCTAAAGCTGCTGCTGCTTGAGATAGAGCCATTGTCGCATTCCCACATCTTTCCAAATCAAAGGTTTCCATTAATTTTTTGAACCCATCTTCAGGCTCAACTAATAAATTATCAATTGGAACCTCCACGTTATCGAAGTAGATATCTGCAGATGGTATTCCACGCCAACCCATCAGGCTCTCACTATTTCCGAAAGTCAGCCCGGGTGTATCGATATCAACAAAAACAGCACCAATACCTTTTGCAGCAGGAGCGTCAGACATTCGGGCATAAACTACATAACCATCAGAATGGCCGGCACCTGAACACCAACGTTTGGTTCCGTTAATTACGATTTTGTCTCCTTTGATTTCTGCTTTGGTTGTTAAATCGGTCAAGCCGGTTCCAGCATTGGGTTCTGACATACTTACAGCTACCACCATCTCGCCTTTACAAACTTTGGGAATCACTCTTTTTTTTAGTGCATCTGAACCAAAATGCTCAATGACTTTTACAGGACCTGCATTTGCTTCAAAAACTGGCCAACCGACTGCAGAAGATATCTTTCCAAATTCTTCAAGAACTATAATGGCATCAAGATTGGAGAGGCCAAGTCCGCCATACTCTGTTGGTGTATTGATTCCTAAAAAGCCCAATTCACCAATTTTTTTTAGTACATCCTTTGGTACAGGGTTTGCTGATTCTTCCATTTCATCAGCCAATGCTGTTAATTCTTTTTGAGCAAAATCTCTTGCGACTTTTTGCAACTCTAATTGTTCTGCAGTTAATTTAAAATCCATAATGAAAGGATAATTATACACATTGAGTTAAAATCATCATCATGACGGCAAAAAAATTTTCTACCCCTAAAGGTTACGAAAGTCTTAATCAAACCGAAGATCATATTGCGAATATTGGCCAAGGTTTTTACAAAAGAAATGATGCAGGAGATTTGATTATGGCTTTTTGGGTAAGACCTGAAAATGGAAATTCTGGTGGAGTTGCTCATGGGGGAATGTTGATGAGCATTGCAGATTACTGTTTGTGCTCTGTTGCGATGGAATCAAAAGAAAATTATGCAGCAACCATAAGTTTTAGATCGGAATTTGTAGCTCCTGCAAAGGTTGGCTCCTTGGTAGAAATATTTACTACGATTACCAAAGAGACAAGGAGTCTTGCTTTTGGACAAGGCTACATTGAATGTGAAGGGGAAATTGTTTTTAGTTTTTCTGGAATAGTAAAAAAGATAAAGAAATAAGTTAACTTAATCTCTTTTTTACTTTTATCTTTTTTAGTTCAGCAATATCAGGAAGGCCATTTACATATTTTATTGGTGCCTCTCCTCTTATAAGAGGACTTAAATATGTTTTTCCTGCTTGAGTAATTTCAAAACCATTTTTAGAAATAAATTTTTTAGGCATAGTTTTTTCAATGTTAGCCACATTTTTTAGAGGCGCAGTTGCTATTTTCCATTTATAAGGTGAATCACTTGTTCTTTTAATAATCGGCATTAGAGCTGTCTTTCCAGCAATAGCTAGTTTCACCGCATGTTCTCCAACAGCATAAGCCTGATCTAGATCGGTTTTTGATGCTAAGTGTCTTGCTGAGCGCTGAAGATAATCTGCTACTGCCCAGTGATTTTTTAATCCAATCTTTGAAATCATTCCAGCTAAAACAGGAGCTACTCCTCCAAGCTGTTTGTGACCAAAAGCGTCTGTTAACCCTGAGTCTGCTAAAAACTTCCCATTTTTTGTTTGAGTACCTTCTGAAGCAACAATGACACAATAGCCTTGCTCTTTAACAGTTTGTTTGACCTGAGTAATAAATTTAGTTTTCTCAAAAGGCACTTCGGGAAGCAAAATAATGTGAGGCGGATCACCTGCTTTAGTTGCAGCTAAACAGGATGCTGCAGCAATCCATCCTGCATGTCTTCCCATGACTTCTAAAATGAAAACTTTCGTTGATGTTTCAGCCATGCTTTTCACGTCAAGTCCGGCTTCTAAAGTTGAAGTAGCAATGTATTTTGCAACTGAACCGAAGCCAGGTGAGCAGTCTGTATAAGGCAAATCATTATCAACCGTTTTTGGTATCCCAACACATTTCAATGGAAACTTTAGTTTTTTTGCCATTTCAGATACCTTAAAAGTAGTATCTTGACTGTCTCCTCCCCCGTTATAAAAAAAATATTCAATATTATGCGCAGCAAAAACTTCAAACAATCTCTCATATTCTTTCTTTTGCTTTATTGGATCCTGTAATTTAAATCTGCAAGAACCAAATGCTCCACCGGGAGTTTGTTTCAGTTTTGCAATATTCGATTTAGTTTCTTTGGAAGTATCTATAAGTTCTTCATTTAAAGCACCAAGGATGCCATTCTCCCCAGCAAGCACCTTGTGAATTTTTTTCGATTTATTTACAGTTTCAATGACACCACATGCAGATGCATTTATTACAGCTGTTACTCCGCCTGATTGAGCATAGAAAGCGTTTTTAACTTTTGTCATTGAGGCAATATAACTGAAAAAAGGTTGTGTGGGAAAAGGATATAATCATCAGATGAAAATATATGTTTTAGGTATTTGCGGAACTTTTATGGGCGGACTTGCACAGTTGGCAGCTGAAAAAGGCATTAAAGTTTCTGGCTGTGACGAGAATGTATATCCTCCTATGGACCAAGTCTTAATTTCAAATGGCATTACGATTGATGAAGGATACAATCCAAAAAATTTACCCAAAGATGTTGATTTGGTTGTTGTGGGAAATGTTATAGCGCGCGGTAACCCCATGATCGAAGAAATACTTAATAAAGGTATAGACTTCATTTCTGGCCCAGAGTTTTTATCAAAATACTTATTAGCCAAGAGACATGTGGTAGCTATAAGCGGAACTCATGGCAAAACCTCTGTATCCTCAATGGTGACAAAAGTACTTCTAGATAATGGAGTAGATTGCGGTTACTTAATTGCTGGAAGAGCGAAGGATTTAGATGCAACTGCTTCATTAGGAACTCATGAGTTTTTTGTCATAGAGGCTGACGAGTATGACACTGCTTTTTTTGATAAAAGATCGAAATTTATTCACTATCATCCTAAAACTCTTCTAATCAATAATCTTGAGTTTGATCATGCTGATATTTTTAGTAGCTTGAGCGATATTAAAAAGCAATTTCATCACCTATTGAGATTGATGTCTTCCAAATCAACGTTAATTTTTCCAGAGCATAACATCAATATTAAAAATGTTATGAAAATGGGGTTTTACAGTCAAAGCCTTCCTTTCAATACTAAATTTGCCAGAGGCTGGTATGCCAAGAAAGTTAAGGAAGATTCCTCTAAATTTGATATTTTTAAAGACAAAAAGAAAAAAGCGTCTATAAGTTGGTCGTCAATTGGCGAGCATAGTCTACAAAATGGATTAGCCAGTTATCTTGTTTGTAAATCCTTAGGCTTGAAATCAAGGGATATTGCAGAGTCACTCTCCAAGTTTAAAGGAGTAACAAGAAGAATGGATCTGGTTGGGGATAAAAGCAGCGTCAAAGTTTACGACGACTTCGCACACCATCCGACTGCAATTAAATACACTCTTGAGGGCTTAAGAAAAAAAGTTGGAAGTGAGAAGATAATTTGCCTTTTGGAAATGCGGTCCAATACGATGCTTTCAGGATATCATGACAAAAAAATTCCAAAGGCCGTAGCTTCAGCCGATCAAGTCTTTATTTTTTCAAAAGATAAGAAGCAAATCTCTGCTCTAGAGCGCGGAAGTAAAAATATCGAAGCATGTTCCACTACGCAAGAATTTTTAAGAAAGCTTTCTAGCTTGGATTTAGACAATACTCACTTAATTTGTTTATCTAATGGCTCATTTGATGGTATCCATCAAGCCATTTTAGAAAGAATTTAATCTAAATTTATCCAACTTCCGTGAAATCCAAAAGGCACTCTTTGAGGCAAGGTTACTCTGGCTAGGGGCGCATCTGAAAAATTCTGAGCATCCAAAACAACAAAATCACTTAAGTCAGTTGTTTTATCATAGACAAATCCAACAACAAAACCATCATCTTCTGATTTAGCATTTTTCCTAGGAATAAAAACCGGCTCAGCAGCTTGGCAACTTTCGCCAAAATCATGAGCGATGGTTTCACTTTTTTCAAAATCATGTTTGAAATAGTTGTTAAGTCTTCCATCATTGAGCAAGTATCCAAAACGATGTTGTTTGCCATCAAAATCCGGATGAACTCTGGAAAATTCCATAGGCCTATCATCTAACATTTCTTCGGAACATGTTTTAGTTTTTGGATCTAGAATCCATCTTGTAAGAAAAGGTTTTTGTCCCATGGGAAGAGGATTATCAAAATCAAACAGTCTTTCGTATCGACAAAAGTCTAAGATAACTTGGCCGTTGTCGTCTTCATACGAATTAACTATGTGAAATAAAAACCCTGGATTAACCTCTATCCAAATAATTTCATCAGTTTTCTTGTTTTGTAATCCTACTCTGGAAGTATGTTTATCATTCCAGACCACTGGATAATCTCCACCAATAGGATTATTGTCATCGTCTCTCCTACCAAGATTAAACGTAACAGGCAGATCAAAAATAAGAACATAATTTTTGGTAATAGCACAATCATGAACCATTGGTCTGCTTGGTGTTTCAATGATTTGATCTTTGATGAGTTTGCCGTTGCTATCTATAGTTACACAATGTACTTGGCCTAATCCATTTACGTATTCCCCAAAATCGTAACTCACGGCATGCATTTCCCCAGTATCTGAATCAATTTTTGGATGGGCAGTAAATCTTTTATTATCTGCTGCTGGAAAAGGCTCTTCTTCAAGAAAATTCATCTCAGAGTCCATGATTACTGGAGATACTCCTCCCTCGACTAAGGCATAAATTTTTTCGCCGTGTTTAAGCACATGAGTATTGGGACCAAAACCAAAAGGTGAGGTCACAAATTTATTCTTATACCAAAGAGCCTTCCCATCTTCTACTCTTATGCCATGAATCATTCCGTCGCCAAAAAAAGGATGATAATTTTCATGATTTATTGGTTCTTTTGGATTCGGTCCGTTTCTGAGAAATAGACCTGATAGTTCTCTAGGTAATTCTCCTGTAATCTTTAATTCAGTTGTAGATGTTTCTTCTACCGGATACCAGTTTCCAGATAAAAATTTATTTTTACTTTCTCTTTTAGTCATTTTTTTTATCCTCCCTTAAGTTCATTGGATCTTTATATACGGTATAAATTGTTATGACAAGAATGAATCCAATTAAGAAATAATTAAAATATTCTATAAATGCAACCCCCAAAAAGTAGCCACTTAAAACATACAAAGAAGTCCATGTTGGCGCAGATAAAATAGTCACAGGAAAAAAAACTCTTTTATTCATTCCCAAAGAACCTGCTGTAAAGGGCACTACGCATCTTAATGGACCAAAAAACCTTCCTAGCGCTACACTTAAAACTCCATATTTGCCCATAAACTTTTGAGCCTGTTTTATATAGCCATGATAATTATCAGGTACCCAATCGTAGAGTTTGTTTCCAACTAATATGCCCAAGCCATAGCTGACAGAATCTCCAGCTACCATTCCCATAGTTGCGTAAAAAGTTATCTCAAAAGGACTTATTCCGACTGTTGCCGCAAGCGCTCCAACACCAGGAACAATTAATGTAGCTGGTGTAAACAAACCTGCAATGAAGAGGGATTCTATAAAAATCAACGCGAAAATAGTCCAATTCACCCAATCAGGATTTGTCTCTAAAAAAGAAAGGATAGAATCGAACATAGGCAGATAATTAAATTATTGCAATAATACAGTACATGAGTGCAAAAACATCCCTTTCAGAGTTAGATTTAATCTGCAAACAAGCTCAAGAAGCAAAGATTGATTTAAGGAGATCTTCGAAAGCAAAAAAAAATGACGCGCTAAAATATGCAGCAGAGTTTTTGTTGAAGAATAAAGCAAAGCTTATAGATGCCAATACCATAGATATGGAATTGGCCAGTCAAAAAAACTTACAAGATTCATTTGTTGATCGACTTGAGCTGAATGAAAAAAGAATAGATTCAATGATTTCTGGATTAGATAAAGTCATAAATTTAGATGATCCGGTAGGTCAAACCGAGCAACCCCACACCTCGCCATCTGGTTTCGAAGTATCAAAAATGCGTGTTCCCCTGGGCGTGATAGGGATAATTTATGAATCTCGTCCAAACGTTACAGCGGACGCATCTGCATTGTGCTTGAAGTCTGGTAATGCATGTATCTTAAGAGGAGGATCTGAAGCAGCAAATTCTAATGCTGTAATTGAGGAGTGCATGCAAGACGGTTTGGATAAAGCATCATTGCCAAAATACTCTATTCAGCTTATTAAAAATCAAGATAGAAAGCTTGTAGGTGAAATGATTAAGCGGGAAGGGGATATTGATTTATTAATCCCTAGAGGGGGAAAAAGTTTAATAAAAGTTGTTTCTGATGAAGCCAAAATTCCTGTGCTCAAACACTATGAAGGTTTATGTCATGTATTCATCGATAAAGATGCTGATTTAAAAAAAGCCATAGAAATATCTGTAAACGCAAAAACATATCGTTACGGAATCTGCGGTACGATGGAGACTTTGTTAACTTCAGAAGAAGTAGCAGCAAAAGTTTTACCAGAGATCAAAGCCGAATTAGATAAGTTGGGTGTAGAACTAAGAGGCTGTGAAAAAACAAAAAAAATTATCGATGTTAATTCTGCTTCAGATGCAGATTGGATTACGGAGTATCTTGCCCCAATTCTTTCTGTGAAAGTCGTCACAGATCTTCAATCAGCAATCTCACACATAAATATGTATGGCTCTGGCCACACCGACTCAATAGTTTCTGAGAATTTGTCGGCGGTAGAAACTTTTTTCAATGAAGTAGACTCTTCTTCGGTTATGCATAATCTTCCTACTTGTTATGCAGATGGATTTGAGTATGGACTTGGAGCAGAAGTGGGAATATCCACAGATAAGTTGCATGCCAGAGGACCTGTTGGATTGGAAGGTTTAACAAGTCAGAAATTTGTAATTAAAGGTCAAGGACAACTTAGATCTTAATTGATGATAAAAAGATTGGGTATCTTTGGCGGAGCGTTTGATCCAGTTCATAAAGGTCACACGCAATCTCTAAAATACATCACCGATCTTAAAATTATTGACGAAATCCAAGTTATTCCAAACTATGCATCGCCGCATAACAAGGAAATTCAAACTGACGAGAAGCATCGTTTAAAAATGCTGGAAATCGGCTTTAAAGAGATAAAAAATATTAAGCTAAATGATATTGAATTAAAAAATAAAACCAAATCCTATACTTACGAAACGCTTAAATACTTGAAAGAGATTTATCCTGAACAACATCTATCACTAATTATAGGTTTGGATTCTTTACATAGCTTTACGACTTGGAAAAATTGGGAAAACATTTTGTCTTTGTGTTCGCTTTTAGTCTTGGAAAGAAAATTGAATGATAGTTTGGGGCTTAATAAGGAGTTAGAAAGTAAAATATCAACTAACTATGATGATTTTTTCTCTGGTCACGGAAAAATCCTAATTTTAAAAAACGACTTGATAAACATATCCTCAACAGACGTTAGACATAAAATCAAGAACAATGAAAACCTAACAGACTTGGTTGATGATCAAGTATTGGAATACATCTCAAAAAAATCTCTCTATAAAATTTAAATGCCCAAAAAATCAAAAAAAATTATTCAAAATAGTTTAGAGGAGATAAAAGCACAAAATACAATATTTTTAGATTTATCAAAATTAAACAGTTTTACAGACTTTTTAGTCATAACATCAGGGACTTCTTCCCGTCACATGTCGGCTATAAAAGATAAATTATTAGAAGACTTGAAAAATAATAAGATATCCATCAGTGGGGTTGAGGGCCAAAATTCTAGTGAATGGATCCTATTGGATTTGGGAGACTTTGTAATAAACATTATGTCTAAGGACTCAAGAGCATTGTATGATTTGGAAAGTCTTTGGGATCCAGCTTTGAATTGAAATGAATAATTTTTCTAGAGAAAGATTCAAAACAGGAGAAGAATATTCTAGGGCTTTATTTTTTTTATCACCTTTTATTCTTCTTTTTTCAATATCACTTTTTCAAGTTTTAAACTTAACTTTATTTCAGGGAGATAAATATCAAACAATAGCTGAGTCAAATAGGATTTATCAAAAGCCCATTAGTCCTGTAAGAGGCTTCATCTATGATAGAAATGGGACTTTATTAGCAGAGAATATTGTCCAGCGAGATCTTTACGTCACTCCAGCCTACATTGAAGATTCTGCTGAAACCATTTTAAGGTTGTCTAATTTATTAGATGTGCCTTATGAACTTTTGGACGAAAACTTCTCAAGGAGTGTAAAAAAAGTAAAGAAATTTGATTCCTTTCCTTTAGTGAAGGCTCTTAATGAAGAACAGATTGCTAAAGCCAAAGTAAACCTAGATTCAATTTCAGGTATCGAAGTAAAAGCTACTCTTAAAAGGTATGTCCTCCATGAGGAGACGTTGGCTCATGTGTTAGGTTACGTAGGAGATATTTCGTCCGATGATATCAGAAGAGACAAACTATTAGCTGAACTACAAAATACTCAAATTGGAAAAACAGGTATTGAAAAAGAGTTTGACTACGTTTTAAGAGGTAAACCTGGTATTCAAACTCAAGAAAGAGATGTTAAAGGAAAATTGGTAAGGATTTTAGATACTCAAGGAGCAGAAGACGGTAAAGATATTTACTTAACTATTGATCAAAAATTACAAGACCATCTCTTTAAGCTTTTTGAAAACAGAAGAGGAGCACTGGTAGCCTTAGAGCCAAAAACCGGCTTAGTTAGAGCTTTGATTAGCTCTCCCTCATTCAATCCAAATATATTAAATTCAATTGTGGATACTGATGAGGTAGAAAGTTTATTTTCAAATAAAGAAAGCCCAATTTTTAATAGAGCCATTTCTGGGCAATATCCTCCTGCGTCAACCTTGAAGCCTTTTGTAGGTCTTGCTGCAATAGAAAACGAAGTAATCAGTTGGGATAAAACAATTAAGGACGATGGTGAATTTTATGTCGAGGGAGATCCAAGGCCTTATCGGGGCTGGAAAGAGAATGGACATGGAAGAGTAGATATGAGGAAAGCTATTGCAGAATCCTCTGATGTATATTTTTATACCATCGCTTTTGATTTAACTTTAGCAGGGATAAGGCCAATGCTCGACAGTTTTGGATTTGGTAAAAAAACAGGTCTAACTGACTTTGAAGCCAATGGTCTTCTTCCCGATAAAAAATGGAAGTTAGGTTACAAAGGAGATTTTTGGTTCAAAGGCGACACAATAAATTTAGGAATAGGGCAAGGTTATATTTTAGCCACACCACTTCAATTAGCGATGGCTTATTCAGGTCTAGCAAACAAAGGAGTAATCTATCAGCCTCAATTTATACAACCGGAAGACGAAAAATCTTTTGAACCAAAAAAAGTAGCTGAAATCCAACTTTCTGATAATAAAGCTTGGGAAAAAATGGAACAAGCTCTAGTTGATGTGATTTCAGCGAGAAATGGAACAGCTCATAAAGTTTTTGATGCCAATTCAGTCGTTATTGCAGGTAAAACAGGTACTGCACAAATCAAAAGTATTCTTCCGGGTAAAGAATACGATGCAATTCGTGAAAATCCCGCATTACGAGATCATGCTCTTTTCGTTGGCTATGGCCCAGTAGAAAATCCAAAACTAGTTGTAGCGGTAATCATAGAAAACGGTGAATCAGGTAGCGAAGTTGCAGCCCCAATTGTTAAATCTGCAATAAATTTTTACACAGGAGGATTTGATGCAGAATAAGCCATTAAGTTTTTCAGTAGATATCAGATTGAATAAAAGAAGAAATTTATTAAATTTTGATTATTCTATTGTTCTTACGGTTTTTCTTTTGGGTCTTTTTGGGTTGGCGATGATTTACAGCGCCAGTGGGTCCTTCACTTTGGTTTTAAGGCAAGCAATGTACTTTTTTCTTGGTGTAATTCTGATGATTACTGCAGCAATGTCTAATTTTAGAAAAATGGAACCTTTTTATTTGAATGCAGTTTGGATAGGTTTCTTTTTTTTGGTTTTGGTTTTAATTTTGCCTAATTCTGGAACCACCAATCGATGGATAAATTTGGGTTTCATTGGATTTCAACCTTCTGAGCTAATGAGGTTTTTATTACCTATTTCTGCAGCAGCATATTTAACACGAAATCCACAGATAAAATTATCCGACTGGATAATTGTCCTGGTTACGACATTGGTAGCCTTTATTTTAGTTTTCCTGCAGCCAGATTTTGGTACCTCAGCGATAGTTTTGCTCTCCGGAATAATGCCAATAATTTTATCTGGTCTACCTTGGAGATTTATTATTTATAGTTTTTTAGGAGGTATTGGAACTCTTCCTCTCTTATGGATGAGCTTGATGGATTATCAAAAAGAGAGAATATATACCTTTATTAGTCCTGAAGCTGACGCTTTAGGTTCTGGATGGAATATTGCCCAATCAAAGATTGCCATTGGATCTGGGCAATTTTTTGGAAAGGGCTATATGGAAGGAAGTCAAAGCCAATTGGATTTTATCCCCGAAAGCCATACCGATTTTATTTTTGCAGTAATTGTTGAGGAGTTTGGATTTTTAGGTGCTCTTGGACTTTTTCTTCTTTATGCTTTTTTAATTCATCGTCTCTTAAATGTTGCTAAAAGCAGTAATTCCAAATTTGCAAAATTGGTTTCAGCCACGCTTTCAATTATTTTAGCTGCCTACATAACATTAAACATTTCAATGGTAGTTGGTATCTTTCCTGTAGTAGGAATGCCTTTGCCATTCATAAGTCAAGGTGGAACAGCATTAGTGGTTAATATGATTACTATCGGTATAATTTTATCTTTAAGGAGAACGACTTGAAAAAAATAAGTTTGCTTTTGCTTTTAGTTTTTTTTGTGCCTCTAATCCATATGGATTATTCAAAAAGCTATGAAACATTGTCTTTCATAGATGAAATGGTTTCCAAACATAAATTTGAAAAATCTTATTTGGTAGAAATTTTCAAAAATGCTGAAAAAAGAGAAAAAATAATCAATTCTATGAATAGACCCGCAGAGAAGAAATTTTCTTGGGTTCAATACAAATCCAGATTAATTTCGCCTATAAGAATAAACAATGGAGTAAGTTTTCTGCAGAGATTTTTACCTGAGTTTGAAAAAGCAGAAAAAGAATTTGGAGTTCCTAAAGAAATTATTGCAGCAATCATCGGGATTGAATCCAGTTATGGTTCTATTACTGGCAGGGAAAGAGTGATAGATTCGTTGTCGACTCTTGCCTTTGATTATCCGAGACGAAGCAAATTTTTTACTAAACAATTAGAGCATTTTCTCCTTCTTACTAGAGAAGAAAAACTTGATCCTTTGGTTATGAAAGGATCATATGCTGGAGCTATGGGCTATGGCCAATTTATTCCAAGCTCTTATCGATCTTATGCAATTGATTTTGATGACGACGGAATAAGAAATATTGTTACAAATCCAATTGATGCAATTGGCAGCGTTGCAAATTATTTGAGTAAGCATGGCTGGGAAAGAAATGCCATTATAGCAGAGGCTCTCACAAAAAATGATGTGAACTCAAACTTCAAGACATCACTATCATTAAAAGAGCCAGATGCTTTGGAACTGGCATCTAAGATCAATTTACCAAATAAAAAATACTTACAAATAAATTTTGAAGATAAAGAATTTTGGTTGGGCCATAAAAATTTATATGTCTTATCACGTTATAATAGAAGTTCTTTTTATGTGATGGCCGTCTTTCTTCTGAGCCAAGAAATTGACTATGCGTATAGAGTAAAAATATGAAAAAAATTTTCTTAATAAGTTTTATATTCTCTGCCGCAGCATTCTCACAAACTTTAATTCCCAAATTACCGCAAATCACTGCCTCTAGCTTTTTACTTATTGATGCTGAAACAAATAAAATAATTGCTCAACAAAACCCAGAAGCCTCAACAGGGTTGGCAAGCATCACAAAAATAATGACAAGTTACATAGTAGCTGACTATTTGAAGCAAGGATTTTTAAACATTAAAGACTCCACAACAGTAAGTGAAAAATGTTGGCGTATGGAAGGCTCGAGAATGTTCATCCAAGAAGGCAAAAAGGTTTTAATAGAAGATTTAATGCGCGGCATGATTATTCAATCGGGAAATGATGCAGCTTGTGCCTTAGCTGAACATATTGCAGGAACTCAAGAAGATTTTGCGAGTCTCATGAATGACTATGCTCAAAAAATGGAGTTAAAAAATACGAACTTTACCAATCCAACAGGCTTACCAAATGTTAATCACTATTCAACTGCTGAAGATATAGCCAAATTAAGTATAGTTTTAATAAACGACTTTCCTGATGAATATGCAATCTACAGCGAGAAAGAATTTACTTACAACGATATAAGGCAATTAAATAGAAATAGCTTACTCTGGCAAGATGACTCAATAGATGGCATTAAAACTGGTCATACTAGAGCGTCAGGATATTGCTTGGTTGCCTCGTCCAAAAGAGCAGATATGAGGCTAATTTCGATAGTCCTTAATAGCGCCTCTGAAAAATCGAGACTTCAAGATACTAGAAGATTATTGGATTATGGTTTTAAGTACTATCAAACTAAAAAAATAATCGCAAAATACCAACCAATATCCATAGTTGATGTCTGGGGCGGAATGGAAGATAAATTGGAACTTGGTCCTGAGAAGGATATCTTCGTTACATTAACTAAACCTACTTTTGATAGGCTTACAATCGAGGCATCAAAAAATTTAGGTGTAAAAGCACCTGTTAGGAAGGATTCAGTTATAGACAGATTAGATATCAAAGTTGATGGAAAAACCATTCAATCTGTAGATTTGGTTGCGGTAAATAATGTACAAAGAAAAGGGATTGTCATTGCAACTTTAGAGTCTTTGATGTTTTATGTTTACAGTTTCTTCATGCAAGATGAAATAAATTAATGTCAATTTGTTTTTTAAACGACAAATATCTAGATCTTCAAGAAGCAAAAATCTCACCACTTGATAGAGGCTTTCTTTTTGGAGATGCGATTTATGAAGTAGTCATTGCAGTAAATAAAAAACCCTTTGAACTTGGTGCTCATCTAACTAGATTAAAAAAAAATATATCTTCCTTAAAGTATTCATTATCAGACCAATTTGATCTAGAGGAAACTATTCTAGAAGTAATTTCCAGAAATAAATTTATGAATCAGGTAATCTATGTCCAAATCTCTAGAGGCACAGACACTGTAAGAGACCATATTCCAAGTAATGATTTATCACCAACCATATTTGTATCTTCTCATGAACTGAAAACAGATTTTTCTCCGAGTTCTGGCGAGAAGGCAATTTTATTAGAGGATTTTAGATGGAGAAAAAGTCAGATAAAGGCAACTTCTTTATTAGCCAATGTCATTTATAGATCTGAGGCGAAACACCAGAAAGTTTTTGAGACCATTCTTTTTGAAAATGGATTCATTACTGAAGGTGCGGTAAGCAATGTTTTTTGTTGTATCGACAATAAAATCTTAACGCCTCCTTTAACTGAAAATATTCTTCCTGGAGTAACGAGAAAAGTAATCTTGGAGCTGATTCAAGAAACCTCTTTTGAATATGAAGAAACAAAAATTCCTGTGGATTCTTTTCTTTCAGCAGAAGAAATATGGGTTACAAACTCAACCAAAGGAGTCATTCCAATCATTGAACTTGACGGTAAAAAAATAGGATCCGGATTACCTGGTAAAAAATATCTTCAAATTTCTAAAGCTTTCGTAAGTAAACTTTCAGGTTAGATATACCCAAAATTTACAATAATTTTTCTTAATTCAGTCCAGAATTCTGTCTTTCCAGTTTTAAAGTCTTTATCAAGATCTGCGATTTTTTTTCTTAAACTTTTAATTTGCGGTGGCGATATCTTCTTTGCTTTTATTTTAAGCTTGGAAAGGTAATCCCTTGGAACACCTTTTAGAAAAAAATTTGGATTTTTTTTGTACTGCTCCAATCGATCTAGCTGTTGGTGAATGACAGCGATTATGCCCGGCTCATTTTCTTTATTTAATTTCATAATTTCCAAAATTTCTAAAGATTTTGAAACTTGGTTAGACAAACAACTATTTATTAAGCTAAAGACATGATACTCAGAGCTATCCTTTACAAATTCATAATCCGTATGTTTTTGATCCAAACATTTTAAAAATTTGAGCTCTTGATAAGCAGACAATAAATTTTCTTCATTTCGGGACGCAATTAAATTAATACCTTCTTCGCTCAAAAGTAAATCCATATTTTTCGCCTCATCCTTTATCCAATCTTTGAATTGATTTGAATAGACCGGCTGAATCTCTGAGATTTCAAGGTATTTTGATATTTTTTTAAACCAAGCAGATGTTTTGATTTTTTTATTTATTGAAGAAATAACTACTATACGATCTGAGTTATCGTCTCCTAATAAACTCAAAAAAAAATCTAAATCATCTTTAAGGATACTTTTTTCTTGAAGGCGCAAATCTATTATTTCTTTTTCACTGAATAAACTTCCCTGTTGATTTTCAATATTTATTTCTTCTTTAATTCCTTTTTTGTAAAAGAAAATCTTTCTACTTAGGAAGCCTTCTTTTTTTAGATTAGAAACGAATTTGTCTCTCAAATTAGAGTTCAGTAACTCGTCATTACTTAAAATTAATTTATGCTGATTCCGCATTGCTTTTTTCTGAAAAGAAAATCAATAACTCATTGACCGCCTCACTGAAGAAATCCAGTTTAATTTCATCTGCTTGTTTTTCATTTGAAAGAATACTTTCGGTGTCGTAAGAAAAATCTTCTGATGTAAAGATTGGAATCTCATGGATGGTATTGGTATTTTTTTCAAAAATACTTAACTTAACTTGATAATCAAGACTTACTACAGCAGGAAAAAAATTTTCATCTGTTGCTTCTAGAAATTTACCCAGTCTATGGTTACTGATTTCAATTACAAAATCTGCAGCATCTTTAGTTTCTGCTAGATTCGCATTCATTAAGAAAAAATTCTTTTTTAATTCTTGCACAAGAGAAAAGTTCAGAGGATTTTTTTGAAACTCAAAAAAAATCATAATCTTTTTCTCAGAATAATTTAGTGGTTTAAAGCCACATGCCGCAATAAAAAGAATTAATAAGGAATTTAAGAAGATTCTTTTTAATTCAAATGACAAAATTGACGAGTTTTTTTGGAACATATATTGTTTTTTTTATATCTTCTTTTTCTAAATATTTTTTTATATTCTCTGATTCTTTACTTTCTTCAATAATTTTTTCTTCACTGCTTGAAATATCCACTAGGATCTTTCCTCTTAATTTACCATTAATCTGAATTGCAATTGTCATTTCGTTTCCTTCTAATTGATTTGCATCATAGGTAGGCCAAGTTTCATTATGAATAGGAGATTTTTTATCTAATGCTACCCATAATTCATGGCAAACATGAGGAATGATTGGCGAGAGCATAATTACACTTTTTTCAATTATTTCTCTAAAAACTGCATTACTTTCTTTTGAAACAGAACTTTTCAACATTTCTTGGGGAATGGCATTTAATAATTCCATAATCGCTGCAACAGCTGTATTAAATTGATTTTTGTCTCCAAAGTCTTCAGAAACTTTTTTGATGGTTTGATTCAATTTAATTTGAATATCATTTAAATCCAATGATTGCACTTTGTTGTCTACAGTTTGGTTGAATAAGGATTGTGATAAAGACCAAAGCCTTTTTATGAACTTATGAGAACCATTAACCCCGGAATCAGACCATTCCAAAGATTGCTCGGGAGGTGCAGCAAACATGGAAAACAGCCTAACGGTATCGGCACCGTATTTCTCAATCAACTCATTAGGATTAACAGTATTTCCCTTAGATTTTGACATCTTCGATCCGTCTTTCAGAACCATGCCTTGACATAGCAATTTTTTAAATGGTTCTCTTACACTAATTAAAGATAAGTCATTCATGGCTTTACAAAAAAAACGCGAGTACAAAAGGTGAAGAATTGCGTGCTCTATTCCACCTATGTATTGATCTACTGGCATCCAATAATCTGCTTCAGCATCAAGCATTGATTCTGAAGAGTTATAAGATGCAAATCTTGCAAAATACCAGGATGATTCAACAAAAGTATCAAAAGTATCTTTCTCTTTGAAATAATCTATTCCATTCAATTCGATCTTTTCCTTAGCAATCTCTTCATGACTTAAATTGTTGAATGGTAAAACCTCATTTTCGTTATCTGATATGAACATGGGTATTGGAGCTCCCCAAGCTCTTTGTCTTGAGACTCCCCAATTTCTTAAACGAAAATTGATTTTTTCTGTTCCTTTGAAACCAAAGTTATTTTCTTCGGTTAATAGCGAAAAAGCTTCTTCAAAAGAAAGTCCATTCAATTTGTCAGAATTAATTAAAATTCCTTTACTTTCTATGGCGCTTTCTATTTTGTCTAATTCTCCTCTGCCATCGTCAATAACCTGAATGATTTCAATCTGTTCAGCTTGAGCGAACTCAAAATCTCTTTGGTCATGGCCAGGGACCCCCATTAAAGCCCCCGAACCATAATCAGCCAAAACGAAGTTTGCCACCCAAATATCAATCTCTTTATTTGAAATTGGATGAATTGCTTTAGTCTTTAATTTATAACCTTTTTTTTCTTGTTTTGATAAATCTGCTTCTGCCTGTTTTACATTTGAGTTGTTTTTTATCCACTCTGCTAATTCGCGATTATTTTCTGCTTCTCTTTCTACAATTTCGTGATTGAAAGACAATGCCATGAAAGTAACTCCCATGATGGTATCTGGCCTCGTAGTAAAAACTTCAATAATTTCTTCAGAATCAGAAATAAATTGAAACAAAACTCCTTTAGATTTCCCTATCCAATTTTTTTGCATTGTCTTGACCTGTTTAGGCCAACCGTCTAAAAGATCAAGATCATTCAAAAGCTCATCAGCGTAATCGGTGATTTTAAAAGACCACTGATTGATAATTTTTTTTTCAACTTCTGCGCCGGATCGCCAACCTTTACCGTCAATTACTTGTTCATTTGCGAGTACTGTTTTATCGACAGGATCCCAATTAACTTCGGCTTTTTCTCTAATCACCAAACCTTTTTCGTAAAGCTTACAAAATAACCATTGCTCCCATTTATAGTAATCTTCACTGCAAGTTTTTAATTCTCTCCGCCAGTCATAAGCAAAGCCAAGTGATTTAAGTTGGAGCTTCATCTCTTGAATATTTTTCTCTGTCCAATCTTTGGGTGAAACTTTATTTTGGATAGCAGCGTTCTCCGCAGGTAATCCAAAGGCATCCCAGCCCATTGGTTGCAAGACATTTTTTCCTTTAAGTCTTTGATATCTTGAAATCACATCACCGATCGTATAGTTTCTCACATGTCCCATATGACACTGTCCTGAGGGATAGGGAAACATACTCAAGCAATAAAATTTTTCTTTTTTGGGGTCGGGCTCAACCTCAAAAGATTTATTTTCTTCCCAGTACTTTTGGGCTTTTTTTTCGATTAATTGAAAGTTATATTCAGTTTCTGACATTAGGAAATATTTAGAATCTCTTTAAGATAATTTATAGAAATATTTCCCTCAACAAAGTTTTTTTCATGAAAGATCTTGTCGTGCAGATCAGTATTGGTATCAATTCCTTCAATGTACATTTCTTCAAGAGCCACTCTCATTTTTCTTATGGCATCCAATCGGTCCTTGGAGTGAGAACAAATCTTAGCAACCAAGGCATCATAATACTGTGGGACTTTATACCCCGAATACAAGTGTGAGTCGGTTCTGATTCTAAATCCGCCTGGCGGATGAAATTCTGTAACCAAACCCGGCGAAGGAATAAAGGTCTTAGAATGTTCGGCATTTATTCTGCATTCGATTGCGTGGCCTCGACAATTTATCTCCTCTTGAGAAAACCTTATTTCTTCACCTGCCGCAATTTTTATTTGTAACTTTACTAAGTCTATTCCTGTAATCATTTCGGTAATGGTATGTTCTACTTGAAGACGTGTATTCATTTCAATAAAATAAAATTCTCCATTTTCGTAGAGAAACTCAAAAGTTCCCAAGCCCTTATAATTAAGTTTTTTACAAGTATCCACTGCAACTTGCCTAATCTCTTGTAGTTTTTCTTCCGGTATTCCAAAAGCTGGCGCTTCTTCAATAATCTTTTGATTTTTTCTTTGGATGGAACAATCTCTTTCAAAAAAATGAATTACATTTCCTGCATTATCTGCAGCTATTTGAATTTCAACATGTCTCGGGGAGGTTAAAAATTTTTCTAAATAAATTTCATCGCTTCCAAAACTATTTAACGCCTCTCTCTGTGTAAGTTGTAGCTTGTCGAGCAAATCAGTTTCTTCCTCAACTATTTGAATGCCTTTACCACCTCCACCAGCAGCGGCTTTAATGATTACTGGATACCCAATGTTTCTAGCAATTTCCATTGTCTCTCTATTGGTTGCAGAAATTCTTCCTGTCCCTGGAACACATTGCATGCCTGAACTTGAAACAGCTTCTTTTGCTGAAATTTTATTTCCCATGATCTTAATACTTTCAGGGTCCGGACCAATGAAAGTATATCCACTAGCTTGGACTTGTTCTGCGAAGTGATCGTTTTCTGCTAAAAAGCCTACTCCAGGATGAATGGCATCACTGTCTGTTACTTCACAGGCACTTATAATTGCTGGGATATTTAAATAACTCTTTGCAGACTCTGCTGGCCCAATGCAAACAGATTCGTCTGCCATTTTTACGTGCTTTAAGTTCTTATCTGCTTCAGAGTAGATTGCAACTGTAGCAATTCCCATTTCCTTACAGGCTCTTAGAACTCTAAGAGCTACTTCTCCTCTGTTAGCAATGAGAATTTTTTTGAACATTTACTCTATTACAAATAAAGGTTGACCAAACTCAACTGGTTCAGCGTTTTCAATGAGAACTTGCTTGATAGTTCCAGAAGAGTCCGCTTTTACTTCATTCATCATTTTCATAGCCTCAATGATACAAAGAACATCTCCCTCTGAAATTTTGTCGCCAACCGATACAAAGTCTTTTGCTCCTGGATTTGGCGCTGCATAAAAAGTTCCAACCATTGGAGAGTCTATGGTTTGTCCAGATATCATTTCCTCTTCAGCTGATTGACTAGTATCTGAATCTGCAGAAACATTATCATTCACAACTGCTGGCTGTGGAGCAGGGGCAGCAGCATTGGATGTTACAATTTGTTCTTGAACAGGAACAGAAATTGCTTTGACTAGCTTTACCGATTCCTCTCCTTCTTTAATTTCTATTTCATTGAGTTGTGACTCTTCTAACATTTCTATTAGTTTTTTTACTTTTCTAATATCCATAGTTTCTCCTTTTTAAAATCTTTCTATTGCCAGTTTTAGAGCAGCTTTGTATCCTTGCTCACCAAAACCAGAAATTATGCCAACAGCTATGTCAGAAAAATAAGATTTTTCTCTGAACGCTTCTCTATTGAAAATATTGCTTATATGAATTTCTATAAGTGGAATGTCTACACCAAGAATAGCATCTCTCAAAGCAACGCTAGTATGAGTGAAAGCTCCTGGATTAAACAAAATACATGAAACTTTTTCTTCCTTTCCTGCTTGAATTCTATCTACAAGTTCATGCTCTGCATTGCTTTGAAACGTCATCAGCTCAACTTTGTTTTTTTTAGCAATTGCAATTAATTCTTTTTCTATTTGTTCTAAAGTATGTTCTCCATAAATATCTGTTTCTCGCTTACCAAGTAAATTAAGATTTGGTCCATTTAAAAGAAGAAAACTTTTCATTTTTTAGATTTTAGCCGAAATTTAATCGATTTTCACAGAAGATATGCTTTTTTTATCGTATTTTATAACGATATTTTTTATTTTGCTGGGATAGCAAACCTTGTTTTTATAACAACCTTGATAGTTTAAGCTAATTTTCTCTTTATCTTTGGAAGCAAATTTGATTTTAAAGTCAGAATCAACAATTTCAATCAGACCAAAAAATACATCTTCCTTTTCTTCCTTCTTGCCAAGGAACTTAAAATTTATATTTGAATCCTTTGAGTCTTTTAAAATGATCTTATCTAAATATATGTAGGTTGCAGGTGCCAATTTAAAACTTACTAAAATACTTTGATTTTCTATGTCCGTAGAAAGTGTGAAAGCTTCATCAGCAGAAGGAATAAAATTATTTGAGTCAAAAATTTGCGCATAACTCAGGAGAGAAAAAAAGCTAACTATAATTAATTTTTTTTTCATGTAATCTACTTTTTATGAATATTTTGGAAGTAAAAAATCTCTCCATTTATTTTAATACAAATAAAGACATTCAAATTTTAGCAGCCTCGAATATTAATTTTTCCATTTCAAAAGGCGAAACACTCTCTATTGTTGGAGAATCTGGTTCTGGGAAAACTATTATTGGCTTGTCAATCATGAAGTTACTTCCTTACCCTCTTGCTGGTCATGGATCAGAAAGCAAGATCCTCTTTAAAGGCGAAGACATGCTTCAAAAATCAAAGTTTCAAATGCGTAAGATGCGAGGAAAAAAAATATCAATGATTTTTCAAGAACCCATGACCTCTTTAAATCCTTTTTTGAAATGTGGAGAACAAATCAAAGAGAGCATTTTCTCAAGTTCCACTGGTCTTGATAGAAAAAGTCGAGTTATGGAGCTTCTAGAAGAAGTTGAATTTGAAGATCCAGAAAAAATCTTTAACTCCTATCCTCACCAAATTTCAGGAGGCCAAAGACAAAGAGTCATGATTGCAATGGCCATATCAAATGAACCAGATTTATTAATTGCCGACGAACCTACAACAGCTCTAGATGTAAGCGTTGAGCAAAGTTTATTGGTGTTATTAAAAAAAATACAAAAAAAAATGGGGATGAGCATTATTTTCATTTCTCATGATCTGAATATTGTAAGAAAAATATCAGATAGAGTTTTAGTTATGCAAAAAGGGAAGATAAAGGAAGAAGACTCCATGAATGAAATTTTTCAAAATCCTAAGGATCCATATACACAGAGATTAATGAATTCCTCCCCTGAGCCCAAACTAGGGACTAAAGATCTTAATGATGAAATTCTAAAAATTTCTTCTTTAAATTTAACTTACTCAAAAAGAGACTTTATTGGTAGAACATCTAATTTTTCTGCTCTCAAGAACATCAATTTGTCTCTTAAAGAAAATTCCGCACTTGGCTTAGTAGGCGAATCTGGATCAGGGAAGTCGTCTTTGGCGAGATCGATTTTAGGAATCGAAAAATTCTCTGGAGAAATATTCTTCAAAGATAAAAATATCTTGAATTACAACAATAAAGAAAAAAAACTTTTCAAAAAAAATTGTCAGCTTGTTTTTCAAGATCCTTTTAGCTCTCTTTCGCCAAGACAAAAAATATTCGATATTGTTAAAGAGGGGCTTGATATTCACGAATCCTCCTTGAACCTCCTGCAAAAAAAAGAGAAAGTTATAAAAGTTCTCGAAGACGTCAAAATGGATGAAAGTTGTCTTACAAAATTCCCACATGAGTTTTCCGGCGGACAAAGACAAAGAATTGCCTTGGCAAAAGTGTTAATTTTAGAACCAGAGTTTCTCATTTTAGACGAACCAACCTCAGCACTTGATATTTCCATCCAAAAGGAAATTATCAACCTTTTATTAGATTTGCAGTCAAAAAGGGGATTGAGTTATTTACTTATTAGTCATGATCTGAAAGTCATTAACGCAATTGCAGATGAAATAGTTGTTTTAAAGTCAGGTAAAATAGTTGAACAAGGTAAGCGCGATGATATTTTTTATAATGCCAAAGAACAGTATACGAAATCATTAATCCACGCAGCTTACAACTAGCTTTCATATGACGAAAATAAATAAACGAAAACATTCAGCTCCACTGGTTGATGGTCCTGAACAAGCTCCATCAAGATCAATGCTGAGGGCTGCTGGTTTTGAAGATGATGATTTTAGAAGACCTCAAGTTGGGGTTGCTTCTACGTGGTCAAACGTAACACCGTGCAATATGCACATCAACGATCTTGCATCATTGGTTTGCGATTCAATTGATCAAGAAGACTTGAAGGCAATTTTATTTAATACCATCACAATTTCTGATGGAATCTCAATGGGAACTTTAGGCATGAGATATTCATTAGTTTCAAGAGAAGTTATCGCTGACTCAATAGAGACAGTAGTCGGTTGTCAGTCCTTTGATGGTGTCGTTGCAATTGGGGGCTGTGACAAAAACATGCCAGGTTGTTTAATTGGCTTAGCGCGATTAAATCGACCATCTATTTTTGTTTATGGTGGCTCAATCAGGCCTGGAGCAAACCATACAGATTTGATCACAGTGATGGAAGGAGTCGGAAGTTTTTCAAGCAATAAAATTTCCGAAGAGGAATTAATTGCGATAGAAAAAACAGCTCTACCCGGACCTGGTTCTTGCGGAGGTATGTATACCGCTAACACTATGGCTTCCGCGATTGAAGCTTTAGGTATGAGCTTACCTGGAAGCAGTTCACAAGACGCAGTTTCGACAGATAAACAAGAAGACTGTAAGAAAATTGGTAATGCGATCAACAATCTTCTTGAAAAAGATATCAAGCCCACAGACATCATGACTAGAGAGGCTTTTGAAAATGCTATTCGTGTTGTAATCGCTTTGGGTGGATCAACCAATGCAGTACTTCATTTGTTAGCAATGGCAAAAAGCGTAGATATTCCTTTGAATATTGATGATTTTGAAAAAATTGGCAAAACCAGTCCATTATTGGCTGACTTAAGACCTTCAGGACATTTTCTTATGTCTGAGTTGAATGAGATTGGCGGTATACAACCTTTGATGAAAACTCTTTTAGATGCCAATCTTCTGCACGGCGATACATTGACAGTAACAGGTAAAACCATGGCTGAAAATTTAAGCGATGTTAAACCTTATCCAGAAAAGCAAAAAATCATAATGCCTTTGGATAAGCCCATAAAGAAAGACAGTCACTTGAAAATCTTAAAAGGAAACCTTGCTAGTGAGGGAGCTGTTGCGAAGATCACTGGGAAAGAAGGACATAGTTTTTCAGGCTCAGCTCGAGTTTTTAATTCTGAAGAAGAAACCTTAGATGCTATTTATGGCTCAAAGATTCAAGAAGGCGATGTAATTGTTGTTAGATATGAAGGGCCTGTTGGAGGGCCAGGCATGAGAGAAATGCTCAAACCAACCTCAGCTATAATGGGTCAAGGCCTTGGCGACAAGGTAGCTTTTATTACGGATGGAAGATTTTCTGGAGGCTCTCATGGTTTTGTAGTCGGTCATGTAACGCCTGAAGCTGCTAAAGGCGGACTTATAGGTCTTTTAGAAGATGGCGACAAAATTACTATAGATGCCTCAAAAGGAACAATTGATGCAGATTTATCACTAAAAGAAATCGAAAAAAGAAAGAAAAATTGGAAAAACCCGAAACCAGTGCCAAAAAGGGGTGTTTTGGCAAAATATGCCAAGACAGTTAAATCGGCTTCTGAAGGGGCGGTTACAGATTAAAAAAGCTTGTTTTATTTGATTACGCCCTCATAATAAAAGAATGTCTAAACCCATCGAATTAACAGATGCAAATTTAGAAGAAACGCTTTCTAGTTCTTCAGTACCAGTGCTAGTTGACTATTGGGCTGAATGGTGTGGACCATGTAAAATGGTTGCTCCGGTCTTAGAAGAGCTCGCAGCCGAACTTGATGGCAAATTAACGATCGGCAAGGTTGATGTTGATTCCAATCGGGACTCAGCAGCCAAACAGAATGTGATGAGTATCCCTACTCTTATTTTATTTAAGGATGGACAGCCAATTGATCAAAGAATTGGAGCTTTAACGAAAAATCAACTTCAAGAATTCATTAACGAACATATTTAATACACAAAAAAACTAGACTCATAATTTCTATAGTGGTACATTGCAGCCCTACTTCCAGTAGAAACACTCATAATCTTTAATTTATAAAAACATTTAAAAAAAATGCATTTAGGGGAACTTAAAGCAAAACCAGTCGAAGAATTACTCACGATCGCTGAGGGTATGGGAATTGAAAACTTGTCTCGTCAAAAAAAACAAGATGTCATTTTCAATATTTTAAAAACTCATTCCAATGGTGGAGAAGACATTGAAGGTGAAGGAGTTCTAGAAATCTTAAACGATGGGTTTGGATTCTTAAGATCACCCTCGTCCTCTTATCTTGCCGGTCCCGATGATATATACGTCTCACCAAGTCAAATTAGAAGATTTGGTTTAAAAACAGGTGATTCTGTTTCTGGAAACATTAGACCTCCAAAAGACGGTGAAAGATACTTCGCCTTGCTCAAGATAGATCAAATAAATTTTGAACCTTCCGACAAAACAAAAAATAAAGTTGCTTTTGAAAACCTCACTCCTTTATTTCCAGAAGAAAGAATCATTATGGAGTCTGGAAATGGAACCACTGAAGATCTTTCTGCAAGAATAATTGATTTGGTATCGCCTACAGGAAAGGGTCAAAGAGGACTAATTGTCTCACCTCCAAAAGCTGGTAAAACTCTTTTAATGCAAACAATTGCACATTCTATAGAAAAGAATAGTCCTGAAAGTAAATTGATGGTCTTGCTTGTTGACGAAAGACCGGAAGAAGTAACAGATATGAAAAGGTCTGTTAGGGGAGAAGTTGTTGCAAGTACTTTTGATGAACCTCCTTCTCGACATGTACAAGTTGCAGAAATGGTGATTGCTAAAGCCAAAAGACTCGTCGAAAAGAAACACGACGTTATAATTTTGCTTGATTCCATTACCAGATTGGCAAGAGCTTACAATTCAACCCAAGCAGCTTCAGGAAAAATATTAACTGGAGGTGTAGATGCCAATGCTTTGGAAAAACCAAAAAGATTTTTCGGAGCAGCTAGAAACATAGAAGGCGGCGGCAGCTTGACGATCATTGCTACCGCATTAATTGATACTGGTTCCAGAATGGATGAGGTAATCTTTGAAGAATTTAAAGGTACCGGTAACCAAGAAATTCATCTGGATCGAGCTATTGCTGAAAAAAGAATCTTTCCTGCAATAAATATCCGTAGGTCAGGTACCAGAAGAGAAGAACTTATTACCGATGATGCAGAACTTGCAAGAATTAATATTTTGAGAAAACTCCTTCATGAGATGGAAGATATTGATGCTACCGATTGGTTAATTGATAAGCTAAGCAAGCATAAAACCAACAGCGAATTCTTTGATTCTATGAAGAAAGGCAAGTAACCTCTGCTAATACGTAACTTTTTTTTCCTAAGCTTTTTTTCTTTTTCAAATTCAAAGATTTAGGAATTTCTAGATCCAATTTTTTTTCGAATTCAAAATAAATTTGTCCATTTTTAGATAAGAGTTCTTTTTCTAAAATAGCAGCAAGCAAATCATGAATTAAATTTTTGTTAAACGGTGGATCTATGAAAATCAAATCGTATTTAGTTTCAGAATTGTTGTTTTGTATCCATTCCAAACACTCCGCACAAAAGAAATCGCAATCTGCTTTTTCACTCATTTCTAGATAAACATTTTTAATTTTTTGCAGATACTCTTTATTTCTCTCTACAAAGGTTACTTTTTCAGCACCTCTTGAGAAAGCTTCAAAACCTAATGCACCTGTTCCAGAAAAAAGGTCCAGACAATACATTTTTTTCAAATCCTGTCCCAGCCAATTAAACAGTGTTTCTTTTGCTCTATCCGGAGTTGGTCTTAAATCATCATTGAGATCAAAGTAAATTTTCTTACCTTTCCATTTTCCTCCAATGATTCTAATTTCGCCTTTTTTTTCTTTCTTCATATCATTTATGATATTACATGAGATAATTCAGTTTTAAATTTACCTGCTTATTTACTTTGAAAGAAAAATTTCTAGAAGTTCTTAGAACAACAAAACAAAATGTTTTTGTTTTAGCTGCTGAAAATGGTGATCAGCGTCATGCAATGACTGTGTCATCAGTTTTTTCTGTATCTCTTGAACCAATGTCGATGGCTGTAAGTGTCAATCAAAGTGCGAGCTTACATGACCTTTTGATGGAAGAAAGTAAATTTTCTTTAAATCTATTAACTGCTGATCAGGTTGATATCGCTGAAATATGCAGTGGTGCTGAAGAGGGGCAAATTAGATTTAATCATCCTGACTGGAATTTAGAAAAGATTCCATATTTACAAAGCGCACAATCAAATTTATTTTGCACCTGTAAAAAAATAGTCCCTTTATATTCTCACTCCTTGGTAATAGGCGAAGTAGACGATATATTTCATTCAGGAAAAACAGATCCACTGATCTATCAAGACGGTAAATATGAATCATAAAAAAACTTTAGTTTTAGTTTTCTCGCTATTTCCAAGCTTTTTGTTTGTTTCCATTACCGTTGATGGAAAGTTAGATGAACCGGAATGGCAAAAGGCTCAGTCCATAAGTGATTTTGTAACCGTTTATCCAAATGACAAATCAAAGCCAAAGTTTAAAACCGAAGTAAAGGTTTTCTCTGATGATAAAGGAATATATTTTGGCTTTACAAATGAACAACCTATTGAAACACACACACCCCTAAAACATCCTAGAGATAAGTGGTTTGTTGATGCTGATAGAAATTTCATCATGATAGATTTTGATGGCAATGCAACTGTGGGGTATGAATTTTCTGTAACTCTTGGCGATACATTGAGAGACGCGATTGTAACCAATGAGAATGAAATGTCAGATAGTTGGGATGCTATTTGGTATGCAAAAACATATCAAACAAAGTCCGCTTGGTTTTCTGAATTCTTTATTCCTTGGGAGGTAGCTCCTATGAATGTGGTTGAAGGAAAAAAAAGAGAAGTTAAAGCAACCTTTGTCAGAAGGCATCATAAAGAAAATAGGTTTTATAATGTTCCTGGATTGTGGGCCGAACAATCTCCATTTTTATCTAGATTTAAGAGCATAAAGGTTGATAACCCTTCCACCATTAAAACTTCCAGAGTTGATTATTTTCCTTATGTGAGTTTTACCAATAACTTTGTTGAGAATAATCGAAACATAAACTTTGGTGGGGAGATTTTTTGGGATATAAATTCCGAATCAAAATTGGATGTTTCACTAAACCCAGATTTTGGTCAAGTTGAAAGCGATGATTTGATTGTAAACTTCTCTGCAATTGAAACTTTTTATGAAGATAAGAGACCTTTTTTCACTGAAAATCAAACTCTGTTTGAAATTACCGGTTGGAATCTCTATTTTATAAATACAAGAAGAATTGGCGGGATACCTGACAAATGTTCTCCAACAAACGAAACTCTTAAAGGACAATGTAAAAACAGCCTCATCGATTCTTCTGACATTGATCTCGCTTTAAGATACTCTCAAAAGTCACAGGAAAATGAATTTGGTTTCTTTTCAGCTTTTGAAGCGAACAGCGTTTATTCATCCGGGAGGGACTATTTTGCTGGTCGTTACCGAAGAAATATTTCAGAAGCCAACGGTAAAGTTGGTTATATGGTTACTGCAGTAGACAGACCATCTATCAATAGAGAAGCATACGTTCATACTATTGATTTTGACTTCAAACCTTCTACTCCAACTAGAGTTTACGGTTGGTTAAGCCAAGCAAGTATTAAAGATAACGATAATGACACAGTGGGGACTGGAGCTCGTATAGTAATCACAAAAGGGTTTTCAGATCAATTATTTGTTCTTGGCGCGATCAACTATCTGGATGAAGATTTCAATATCAACGATATGGGTTATATTGAAGAATACAATAAAATTAGCGTAGGTGGTTTTCTTCAATACATTCGTCCCATAAAAAATAAAACTTCAAAAGTTTCTCAAACTATTTTCAAAGTAAACGGTGGACACAATAGATCCACCGAAGGCTATGGAAATGGTATTGGCTTCAACACAGAACTAGAATTGTTCATGCGTGACAACTCTTACATAAGCTTGAAGTGTAACTGTACTGTCAGAAGAGGTAAAAACTCTACTGAAACTAGAGGATTTGCGGCTGCTCCATATATAGAGAGTCTAGCAAACTTCGATCTTCAGCTTGCCTACTACACTCCTAGAACAGACGACATAAGACCATTTGTTAAATTTGGACTTGCTACTGGTGGATACCGAGTTAATGATCAAGATTCAGACCTGCAACATGAAACAATTAATTTTGGCTTGGGTTTGATTTTGACCACTTCAAGCCAGTTTAGAACTTCTCTAGATTTCTTTGAATTTCAAAAAGAAAATAATTGGGAAGTTTGGCAAAAGGAAAACTTATTTGGTTACTACGATAAGGAAATGGTTTCCTCTGGGATAAACATAGATTGGTTTCCAGGCAACAATCAAGAATTTAGATTGAAAGCATTCATCTATGGTATCAAAGCAAATAATGCTAGAGCCTATAGGGTCAATTCTAGTGGCTACATGACACCATCTTTGGATGACATCAATCCTTTTCAACTTTCTGAAACTGCTTTTCAAATTAGATATAAGTATGAATTTTCACCATTATCAAATTTGTATGTTGTTTATACGCGAGGCGGAAAGTCTTCCGGACTTTTAAGAGATTCTTTTGATGGTCTTTATTCCAATGCTTGGAACGAACAAACTTTAGACAAATTTATAGTCAAAATAAGATACAAATTTTAAGCCTTACAGTTTTTGCAAAACAAATTTCCTGAAGACATGACAGATAAGTTTTTCGGCAAATAATCTCCACAAGCTGAGCATTTCACCAACTCTTTATTTTCATTATCCAGATCAATTTCTTCTTGTTTGAATAGTCTTGCTAAACCGGAAAGAATACCCACAAACGCAAGGACAATTAATACTTTTAAAAGCATTTCTAGGAATTAGCAGCTGCTTTTTTTTCAGAAGCTTCGATAAATCTTTTTAATACTTCAGCTGCTTGATTTTTCAATTCTTCTTTACCCATGAGGTCATAGGCTTGAACTTTAATTTCCAAAGCTTTCTGTACCACTTCGGAATTTGGGAGATTTGAAATTATGTAATCTGCTCGAGAAACAGCGGCGATGTATGCTTTTCTTTCGATATAAAACTCTGCAACTTCTATTTCTTGTTTTGCTATTAAACTTCTAAGGAAGAGCATTCTTCTCTTGGCATCTTCAACATATGAGCTTTCTGGAAATCTAGAAATAAACTCAGTCAATTCATCGAAGGACTCTTTAGCCTGAGTCAAATCTCTTTTATAGGTGAGTTCTCCCAACACCGGAACAGTACTCAGCAATTCCTTTTCCTTAGAAAATTTTGCCAGACCTTTCATGTAGTAAGCGTAATCTGTATTGGGGTGTCTTGGGTGCAGGCTGATAAATCTCTCTGCTGCAACCACGGAAGCATCGTAAAGCCCATTTTCATAGTAAGCGTAAATCAGTTCTGCTTGAGCTTGTTCTGCATATTTACCAAATGGAAACCTTCTTTCTAGAGATTCCAGAGCATCGATCGCCATGGAATAGTTTTTTGATTTTATTCTCTCTTGAGCTTGGTCATAAATTTCTTTTTCTTGCATTGCAGGCGTCATTGGCTCTCCTTTTTTTTGAGTGGCGCAACTTACAAAAAAGATTAAGAAAACAGTAAAAAAAAGATTTGAATAAAATTTCATGAAATAAGTTTATCATTCTGTCATGACGATTAAGAAGGAGAATTTAATTACTAGAGAGATAAGTGAAGCACTTTCCAACAAACGTCTTGATGTAGTTTTGGCTGAAACTTTTCCGGAATACTCCAGAAGTAGATTAAAAAAATGGCTAGAAAACAACCTAGTATCTGTAAATCAAAGAGTAATTAATAAACCCAGTCATAAAATCATTTTTCCAGCAAAACTGGAACTCAGTGTACCAAACGAAAATCTCACAGAAGATTTACCAGAACAATTAGACTTAAATATAGTTGAGTCTACTGAAGGATATGTCGTAATCAACAAAAGTCATGGAATGGTAGTTCATCCTGGTGCTGGCAATAAATCTGGAACATTGTTGAATGCCTTATTGCATGAATATCCTGAATTAAAAAAATTACCAAGAGCAGGAATTGTTCATCGTCTGGATAAAGATACCTCGGGACTTATGGTAGTAGCTAGAAACGAACCTACCATGCAAAGCTTATCAGAACAAATTTCCAATCGTTCCATAAAAAGGATTTACCAAGCTTTCACAGTTGGAAGAATTGAAAGGTCTGGAAAAATTGAAGCGCCAATTGGGAGACACCCTAAGAATAGACAAAAACAAGCAATTATTGAATCTGGTCGAGAAGCTATCTCACACTTCAAAGTCATAGAAAATTTTGGCTCTTACTCTCATCTTGAAGTTTCCTTGGAAACAGGAAGAACTCATCAAATTAGAGTTCATATGAATCATTTAGGTTTTCCTTTAATTGGCGATCCTCTTTATGGTAGGCGCAGAAGATTTGCAAAAAATACCCATCAGAAACTTAGAGAAATAATAGAAAGTTTTCCTAGACAGGCACTTCATGCAGCCCAGTTGAGTTTTATAGATCCAACTACATCTAAAGAAGTAAGCTTCCAATCAAAATTACCATCTGATTTAGTCGAATTGAGGGAAAACCTTTTAAATCAGGCATAATTTCCTTGACTTGCTTACTGGTACTGTCAAAATTCGCTCCCTTAAGAGATTTCTTCAAATTTTTTTAGAAAAATGGCAAAAGTTATGACATCTGGCGGCGAGGCTTTAATTAAAGCTTTAGCTGACGAAAATGTAGACATCATCTTCGGTTATCCTGGAGGTGCTGCGTTGCATATTTATGATGCCATCTATCAACAAGATCGAGTACAACATATCTTAGTCAGACACGAACAAGCCGCTACTCATGCAGCTGATGGCTTTGCTCGAGCTACCGGTAAACCTGGAGTTTGTTTAGTTACTTCTGGACCTGGAGCAACCAATGCGATTACCGGTATTGCAACTGCTTATATGGATTCCATTCCTTTGGTTGTCATTTCTGGCCAAGTACCAAATCATTTAATAGGTACGGATGCTTTTCAAGAAACCGATATGATGGGTATTTCTAGACCCATTGTTAAACACAGTTTTCTTGTGCAAAAGCCAGAAGAAATTCCAGTTATTGTCAAAAAAGCATTTCACATTGCAACCAGTGGCAGACCTGGACCAGTCGTAATTGATGTTCCAAAAAACTTAACCGATCCAAATGAGAAGTTTGAGTATAAATTCCCTTCAGATTTATATTTAAGATCATTCGCCTTATACGATGAAGCAGAAAATAGTGAAGTAAAAAAAGCTGTGAAATTGCTTACCGAGGCAGAAAGACCTGTTATTTATGCTGGTGGTGGAGCTATCAACTCCGATGCTGCAGAAGAAATATATGAATTTGGAAAGTTGATGGGTTGTCCTGTTACCAATACTTTAATGGGTCTTGGTGTTTACCCTGCTTCTGATGAGCAGTTTGTTGGTATGTTAGGCATGCATGGTACCTATGAAGCAAACATGGTGATGCATGAAGCAGATTTGATCATGGCAATTGGCGCAAGATTTGACGATAGGATTACCAATAATCCAAATAAATTCGGTCTGCAAGCAAAAAAAATACATATTGATTCCGATCCATCTTCAATTGACAAGATCATAGACGTAGATGTTGCGATGACTGGAAATGCAAAAAAAGTTATTTCCCAAATCAATAAAGAATTAAAAGCTATGAATTTTGACAACAAAAAATTTGATGGTTGGATGAAAAAAGCCATGCAGTGGCGTGCAGAACACGGACTCAATCACAATATGTTGGATCAAAAAAATCCGGGAGATATTATTTTGCCCCAACAAGTTATTCAGTCCGCTTACAAAGCAACCGATGGTAAGGCTTTTGTGACTTCGGATGTCGGTCAGCATCAAATGTTTGCGGCACAGTATTATCATTTCAATGAACCTAGGAAATGGATTAATTCAGGTGGACTGGGAACCATGGGTTTTGGTTTGCCTGCTGCAATGGGAGTTAAATTTGCTTTTCCTGATGAAACGGTTGCTTGCATCACGGGAGAAGGCAGTATTCAAATGTGTATCCAAGAACTATCTACTTGCGGACAATATGGTTTGCCTATCAAGATTATCAATCTCAACAACAGAGCGCTTGGGATGGTTAAACAATGGCAGGATATGCAATACGGTGGTCGATATTCCAGTATCTCTTATGAAGACTCCTTACCGGACTTCATCAAGCTTGCAGAATCCTATGGACATGTTGGCATGAAAGTAGAAAAGCTTTCAGAACTAGAGTCTGCAATGGAAGAGTGCTTTGCTTTAAAAGATAAATTGGTTTTTCTTGATGTCTATGTCGATCCTGATGAGCATGTCTATCCTATGTTGAAAGCTGGCGGAGACATGTCAGAAATGTTCTTAAGCAAAACGGAAAAAACTTTCGAATGAATCATATTGCCTTGCTAATGGAAAACCAACCCGGAGCTCTATCTAGGGTAATAGGTTTATTTTCTCAAAGAGGGTACAACATCGATTCTTTATCGGTAGCACCAACACAAGATGAAACACTTTCCAGATTGACCATGACCATTGGTGAAGAAGGTGCTGATATCAATCAAATACTAAAACAGTTATATAAATTGGTTGATGTGGTAATGGTACAAAATTTGAGTGAAGCCGACGCCTTAACTTTAGAACTTGCGATAATTAAATTAAATAAGGCTAAGACAGATGTTGAGGAGCTTTTGAAAAATTATGAATTTAAAAGAGAAATTTTAGATGAAAAAGACAACTACACAGTTTTCAAAGTACTTGGCGATACTCAAGAAATTGAAAATTTATTGTCTGAATTGAAGAAAGAAGAATTTTTAGAAGTGACAAGGTCTGGTACCTTAGGTATGACCAAAGGCAATGAGTCTTTGGCAACTAATGATCAGACTAAAATTTCTTACGACTAATTAGAGGAGAAACAAATGGAAGTTTATTACGATAAAGACGCAAAGTTGGATCTTATAAAAGATAAAACCATAGCAGTTATTGGCTTTGGTTCCCAAGGACATGCGCATGCAAACAATCTCAAAGATTCCGGCATGCAAGTTATTATTGGTTTGCGTGAAGGTTCAAGTTCAGCTGACAAAGCGAAAGGCGCTGGTTTTGAAGTAATGGACAACAAAGCTGCAGCAGCGGCAGCTGATTTTGTGATGATGCTTATTCCTGATGAAAAACAGGGTAAAACATATGCTGAAGAAATTGAGCCAAATCTAAAAGAAGGTGCAACTTTAGCTTTTGCCCATGGTTTTAATATTCATTATGGTCAAATCAAACCCAGAGCTGACTTGGATGTGGTGATGATTGCGCCAAAAGGCCCCGGACATACTGTTCGAGGTCAATATCAAATAGGAGCAGGGGTGCCTTGTTTAGTAGCTATTCATCAAGATGCATCTGGCAATGCACTAGATAACTCCGTGGCTTATGCTTCCGCAATTGGTGGAGGAAGAGCTGGGATCATCAAAACAACTTTTAAAGACGAAACTGAAACCGATTTATTCGGTGAGCAAGCAGTTCTTTGTGGCGGCTTAACTTCCCTCATTCAAGCCGGTTATGAAACGTTGGTTGAAGCTGGTTATCCACCTGAGATGGCATATTTTGAGTGTGTTCATGAAGTGAAACTTATCGTTGATTTGATATACGAAGGCGGCTTAGCAAACATGCGTTACAGCATCTCAAATACAGCAGAGTACGGTGACTATACCTCTGGTCCTAAAGTTGTGACCGATGAAGCCAAGCAAGCGATGAAAAAAATTCTAGACCGAATTCAAAACGGTGAGTTTGCCGATGAGTTTGTCACCGATGCCAGAAAGAGTAATGGTCCTGAAGGTGGACCAGAAATGGAAAAGTATCGTCGCCAGTCCAGAGAACACCCTATTGAAAAAGTTGGCGCAGATCTTCGAGGCATGATGCCTTGGATTGAAGCCAATAAATTGGTCGATAAGACCAAAAACTAGTTTTTTAGTTTTCTTCTTCAGAGAGATTTTTCAATTGCTTCATTAAATTGAAGTGACTGTCATCTCTCATAGGAAGAAAATCATGATCGTATGCTTTTTCTGGATTCTCTCTGACCCTTCTATCTAATGCTTTTGCATCGGGGCCGATAAGAATTCGCCACTCTTTGGCTTTGACGCCATCCAAAATTACTTTCGCAGCAGCTTCAGCAGAAGTAATAGCTTTTTCTTTGAAATCTCTTTGTCTATTCATGACCGACTCACGAAACATTTCTAAAGATAGGTTGTGAACTGGCGCACCAACTTTAATCCATCTATCTTTCATTTCTTGCAGCTCTTCGTCATCAAGATCAGCTATGTCTTTTTGACCCAAGACTTTTCCAGAATTTTCACTGATCGAAGTTCCTATATGTCCTGGCATGACCAGAGATACACCAAGGTGTGGCGCATTGATACGAAAGTCGTTTATTAATGCTTCAGTAAAACCTTTAACGGCAAATTTTGCTGCAGAGTAAGAAGTGTGGGGTTGGGAATGTCCAAGTGTTGCCCAAAAACCATTTACACTGCTGGTATTGATCATATGACCTTCTTCGCTTTTAAGTAGGGCGTCCATAAATGCTCTAGAGCACAAATAAACTCCGTCCCAACAAATCTTAAAAGTTCTTTCCCATTCTTCTATGCCAGAAAGAACAAAACTTGCTCCACCACCAATACCGGCATTGTTAAAAAGTAAATTTATATGCTCAGTTTTTTGATGTTCTAAAACTTCATCTCTAAAACGCAAGACATCTTCTTCAGACGATACGTCACATAAGTGTTTTGTGATTTTTACATGAGGATATTTTTTTGTGGCTTCTTGGAAAGTCTCTTCCATATTTTCTTCTATGACATCGCAAATAGAGACATGACAGCCTTCTGCAGCCAATTGATAAGTGAGCTCTCTTCCCATGCCGGTTCCACCACCTGTGATTACCGCAATTTTTCCATCAAAATTTTCCATCTTTCTCCCAAAAAATAATTTTCTAAAGTTTTTTTACTTTACATAGTATCTACTAGAAAAAAAACCTATAATCCTTTTTCCAAGATCAGTAAGATAAGATTTTTACTTCTAATTTTGGGTCTGTAGCTCAGCTGGTTAGAGCGCACCCCTGATAAGGGTGAGGTCGCAGATTCGAGTTCTGCCAGACCCACCAAATTCAATTTAATATTTTGACAGTCATACTGTCATATCCTATATTCTTTCCTCAGGGAGATAATTCAAAATGCTCAAAAGGACGCTTTACTCACTCATTGCAATTGTTTTCATAGGGGTTGTTGCATGGGAATACAAAGTAAACATCTTAATTTGGTCCTTACCAAAGATGATGAATATTCTTAACCCCATTCAAGAAAACATACCAACATCTTGGTCTATAGGGCCAGAAGAAGCAACGAAGGACGATCGACCTAACATAATTTTAATTCTTGCTGATGATATGGGCTACAACGATATTTCGCTCCACAATGGTGGAGCTGCTGATGGTTCTTTGCAAACACCACATATTGATGAATTGGCTGCAAGCGGTGTTTGGTTTTCAAGAGGTTATGCTGCTAATGCGACTTGTGCTCCATCTCGAGCATCAATCATGACAGGTAAATATGCTACAAGATTTGGCTATGAATTTACTCCAGTGCCCGATCCNGCAAGATTTATTCTCACTTGGCTGGTTGAAGAAGATGATGCTCAATTGAGAGGGAGAATTGATCGAGAAGTCGCAAATAATTTACCTTCATATTTCGATATGGGCATGCCAACTGAACAAATTACTATAGCTGAAGTTCTTAAGGATGCAGGGTATTACACCGCTCACATTGGTAAATGGCATTTAGGAATTACCAATGGCATGGATCCTCAAAGTCAGGGCTTTGTTGACTCTTTGTCGCTAGCAGGGAGTTCTTATCTTTCTGAGAATGACCCTGAAGTTGTGAATGCCAAATTTGATACAAGCATTGATAAGATGGTTTGGTCTTCNTCTCAGTATGCAGCTAGATTTAATGGCAGCAAACCTTTTGCTCCTGATAAATACGTCACAGATTACTATACCGATGAAGCATTGAAAGTGATTGAAAATAACCAGAACCGTCCCTTCTTTTTATACTTAAGTCATTGGGCAATTCATAATCCATTACAAGCTTTAAGATCTGATGTTGAGCAAATGCAACATATGTCCGGCCATAACCTTCAAGTATATTCAGGCATGATTCGAGCACTTGATCGTAGTGTTGGCAAAATTATAGAAAAACTTAAAGAACTAGAAATCTATGGGAAAACTTTGATCATATTTACCAGCGATAATGGAGGTGCTAACTACATCGAATTGGAAGATATCAATAAACCTTATCGAGGCTGGAAAATATCGTTTTTTGATGGCGGTATAAGAGTGCCTTTTATTTTTAGTTGGCCTGATCGCATTGAAGCTGGAGAAAAATTCGATGATGCTATTCACCACTTCGATATTTTTTCTACAATTGCTGCAGCGGCAAATGCAGAAATAAAGAATAAAAACGTTATTGACGGAGTAAATTTACTACCTTTCATTAATAGAGAGACTTTTAACAAACCTCATGAAACTCTTTTTTGGCGCTCTGGTAATCACCAATCGGTTTTACATAAAAACTGGAAATATTTAATTAGCATTAAAGAAAATGCTCGATGGTTGTTTGATACTTCTTCGGATCCTTTTGAAAAAAATAATGTTATTGATAAATATCCAAAACAGGCCCAGGTTATAGAAAGCTTATTAGTTGAATTCAACGATAAGCAAAGTGATCCTCTTTTCCCATCAGCTTTTGAAGCTCCAATAATGATTGATAAATATGACGGGCAAGAATATGAAGCAGGGGACGAATATATTTATTGGTCTAACTGAACTAAATAAAAAAATTTTGTTTTGGGAACACCCCTTCCAGAATTGAAGGGGTGCTCTAGGGGGATTCTCTAACTTAGAAGTTAAAGTTAAGTTTGATACCGAAGTTTCGACCAGCTAAAGGCACTTCGTTTTTTACATAAGAAGTGTGATTTCTAGCTTTTTCGTCCATAAGGTTTCTTCCAAAGACTGATAAAACCAGTTCTTCGTCACTACCAATAGCAATTGATCTTCTGATATCGAAATCGACCATGGTGTAGCCGTCCGTTACAGATTCACCAAAACCAATGTCGTCTTCTTTTTGCACGTCTATGATTTTTACATCATAAGTAACATTTTCATTTTCAAGCGCGAAACGATAAACATTTTTGATTGGGGTGATTCTTGGAACATTTCCACCACTGCCAAAAGTTCCCACAACTTCGTCTCTGCCGTAAGAAATTTGGACTTCACCGTTCTCTGTAGTAAATGATCTTCCTACTTCTACTTCATAACCATTAAAGTCTGCATCGGCTTGACGATAATTGGTAATAGGTAAATTCTTGGCATTTTTAGTACCTGAGTCTAAAAGATAAATATAGTTATCAACTGCGTTTGAATAAACCGAGGCATTTACAAAATAACCATCGTTTTCGTAATTAACGCTGAAATCTATATTATTAGATCTTTCAGATTCTAGATTTACATTACCGATCTCTACTCTAGCTGCAGCTAAGTGAGTTCCATTCATGAAAAGTTCTATTTCTGATGGAGCTCTTGCAACACTTGAGATACCAAGAGTTAATCCAACATTGTTCGCTAAGTCCCAACCCATTGTAAGAGCAGTACTCAAGTCACTTTCACTGATATCGTGAAGTGTATTGCCAATAGCGCCATCTCTATTTGTTTGATCCAAACGAACACCAAAATCAAGATCAACAACGTCCAACTCTCTACAGATGAAGTAACCAAAGCTCAACATTTGAGAATCAACTGGTTTCATGAAAGCTTCTTCACCAATGATCGCGACATCTTCTTGACTCATGTTAATTGTTACATTTTGTCTGTTACCGCCAGCTTGATTACCAATATCCATCTTCATTCCGAATTCGAAAGATTCATTAGTGAAAGTTGTTGGACCATGCTCCTCTTCTTCCTCTCCTTCTTCCTCTCCTTCATGATGTTCTCCTTCTACGTGACCTTCAGTAAAGGAATAATCATTTGCTTGAAAGAAATAACTTAGTTTATCTAGCCCACGTAGATTAGTTACAGCTCCTTCAATGGTTACGTTTTCAGATTCAGTATCAGCTTGAATTCTTTCTTCATGCTCCTCTTCTCCTGGCTTATGTTCTTCTTCTTCTTCTTCACCATGGAAAGCAATACCGTAAGTATTTTCAATCTTACCTAAAGAAAAACCAAAATAACCCCAGTCTTCAATTGTTGAAAGACCAAATTTTTGACTGAAAGTTGCTAAATCAGAATTATCTAAAGTCGTTTTTGCTTCAGGCGAACCTTCGTGAATGATGGCTCCGCTTGGAACCTCGTGACTTTCAAAGTTTACTTCTTTTAAAGCATAAGTCAGATTTAAACCATCTACGTTGCCCTTATAAGAAAAGCTTCCAGCAGTTCCCATGTTTGCTGTTTGTCTTTCAAGACCTATATTAAAGTCACTACCTTCGAAGTCTTTGCTGGCAATGGTTTGATCAACGATATTGATGATTCCGCCCATGGTTCCATTGGAATACAATAAAGATGAAGGGCCACGAACCACTTCGATTTGTTGTAAGTCGTTCACATCGACATCATTTAAATGGTCCGAACCTAGACCAGAGACATCTCTGACTAACTTACCGTTAGATAGAATTCTCACTCTAGTCCCGCCCATTCCTCTAATGATTGGTTGTCCAACTCCAGGCCCAAAGCCGGATGAATTTACTCCTAGTAAATAGTCAATGCTGTCTCCTAGATTTGTTGAACCTGTATAATTAATGTCATCACCTGTAATGACAAATATCGGTGAATCAATTTCAGCAAGTGTTGCTCCTCCAAGGGATGAAGTAACAACTACTTCCTCATCGATTGCATGAAGCACATTTAGAAATGCGAAACACAAAATAAAATACAAAGATTTTTTCATAATCTCCTCCTAAGAAATTAAAAAATTAAAATTAAAAAAGTTTAAAAGTTGGACTTATTGAGGCGGGGCTCTAGAAAGAAAGTAAGACTGATTCTTTTTTTCATAAAAACTGATTTGTTCAATTTCTATGCTGTCAGAGAAAAAGAGATGATATGAAGTAAATTCAAGTTCATTACTTACTTGATCACTTATGCAATTTAGACATTCAATATGAAACTCAATTTCCTGATGCTCGGCATCGTGAATTTCATGAGAATGATCATGAGAAAGCTCTCCAAGTAAGCCACTTGAAGCTAAAACTAAGCTAAAAAGAATTGCTAGTTTGTTTCCTTTTCCTAACACGCGGGGGATTGTATTATAAAAAAAGATTTTTTACACTTTTCATGTAACTTTTTGGGAGAAAGATATGAGATTGTCATTTATTTTATTTACAGCTTTTTTTATTTCGTGTTCAGAAATTTCTCATAATTCAGCAGAGTGGCAAATTAAAACTTATTCTTCTGCTGCACCTTCATACATTGGAGATTTTGCTACGGTAATAGGCGGTAACGGAGAAATACTCAGAGAAGGAACCAATGGTTGGATCTGCCAGCAAGGCAATCCTCGACCTTACCCAAAGGATGGATGGAAGTCTGCGCATGAAGCCATGCCAGCGTGTCACGATGAAGAAGGAATGAAATGGATGATGGCTTACGCTGAAGGAAAGGCTCCTGATTTAAGCAGAGATACCTATATGTGGATGCTGCATGGCGATGTTGGCGAAGACAATTTAGTGCCTGGTGTTTTGAATGAGAGCGATTCAACTCCAGGGCAATGGATTGAATCAGGCCCACATTTGATGCTGATGCCAAAAGATCCAGATAGCCTGAAAAATTTCACAACCGATTTCACAAAGGGAGAGCCTTACGTCATGTTTCCTGGGACAGTTTATGCCCATTTGATGATCCCCGTGGAAGGGTATTACGATTACCAGCCTTCAGCCAAACCAGACTAACTTATAAAGAGCCAAAGAAGTTTCTTATCTCTTGTATATAAAGCTCTGGCTTTTCTAAGGCAGCAAAGTGTCCACCTGAATCTAAAACGTTGTAATACTTTAGATTGCTGTAACGTTTTTTAAGCCAACGTTCGGATGCTTTGAAAATCTCTTTAGGATAGATACTTACTCCAGTAGGCGTTTTAACTTCACCGCCATTGAATTCACCGAAACTTTCCCAATACAGTCTGGCGGAGGATGTTGCGGTTTCCGTTAACCAATAAAACATAATATTGGTCAGTAATTCATCCCTAGATACGGCATTTTCTGGATGACCATCGCAATCGGTCCATTGATAAAACTTTTCTAAGATCCATGCTGCTTGACCTATGGGCGAATCGGTCAATCCATAACCTAAAGTTTGCGGCCTTGTGGATTGTTGTTTGGAATAGCCAGAGTCCCACTCTTGATAAAATTGAAATCCTGCTAACGCGTTTTGCTCGAATTCAGTTAAATCATTCATGGTATCCATATCGGGAGAAACCACTGCCATATTTAAATGAATAGCTTCACAGTCGGGATCTTGTGCACCAAGAGCAGTTGTTACTGCAGAACCCCAGTCACCACCTTGGGCAAAATATTTTTTGTATCCAAGGTTTTTCATGAGCTTAGAAAAAGTATCTGCAATCTTTTCCACACCAAACCCCGGTTTTGTGGGTTTTCCTGAAAATCCAAATCCAGGCAAAGAAGGGGTCACCACATGAAAAGCATCTTTAGGATCTCCACCGTTGATTGTCGGATCTGCTAAAGGTTTAATCACATGAAGAAATTCCACAATGGAACCTGGCCAGCCATGAGTGATGATTAAAGGTTTGGCTTCTTTGTGGGGGGAGGGGTAATGGATGAAGTGAATATCCAAGTCATTTATATTTGTTATATATTGAGGAAATTCATTAATGATTTTTTCATGTTTTTTCCAGTCATAAATATTCAACCAATATTCGTGAATTTCTTTCATGTAAGACAAAGGAATGCCTTGAGTCCAATCTTCCGGCGTCTCTTTTTCAGGCCATCTTGTGAGTTCCAAACGTTTTTTTAGGTCTTCAAGCTTACTTTCAGGTATAGCTATTGAAAAATCTTTAATTTTTGACATGGTATCTTTGTATATAAATTTTATGTTGTATTATTTCTCCTCAAGTAAGAAAATATCATAATTAGTTAAAAACTTAAGACTTTTTATCATGGACAAATTGGCTGAGCGCTTTTCAACCCATCTTGAGAATTGGGGACTGGTTTGGTTTTGTTTGATTTTTTGGGGCAGTATTTTCAATGCAATTTTTCTTAATTTTTTTAACTTTAATTCAGAATTTTATCTTAACTATTTAGGCTACTTTGCAGGACTTATTCTTGGAGTATTAGCTAAATACAAAGCTTGGGGTTGGTTAGGATGAATCAATTTTCTTTGGATAACCAAAAACTTCTTTCTATCGAAGAGGAACGTGTAGTTGCCAGAACCTTCATGGGCAGAATAGAGTGGGAAATGATTGTCATTGGATTAGGACAATTTCTAGTCTGGCTAGGGATTTGGGTAATGGTCCTGATGGGGTCTTTATCGCTTTGGGCTGGATTTATACTAAGCACTATATCAACTGCATTTTCATATCTACCGTCTCATGCAGGTCAGCACGGTCATCTATCTGGAAAAAATAAAAAATTAAAATGGTTAAACGCATTTGTCGGCCAGATTTCTTTAATTCCTCTTGCGCAATCGCACCATGTTTTAAAAGCGATTCATATGAAGCATCATGCTTTTACTAATAACCCTGAAAGAGATCCTGATTTTTTTCATACACACGTTGATCACTGGTGGCAGGCAGCTATAAATGTTCACGGTCAAACTAATGGCGGAGACTCAAGACTTCAAAAAATGATGGAGATGTATACCGAAGAAGATGAAAACTTCAAGGCTGATATAGAGAAAGGAACTCCTTTTGCCTTGATGTTTTTTTTCGGCCAAATGATCGTAGCCTTTTTCTTTCCTTTGGAAACGTTGTTTCTTTGGTGGCTTCCTAGAAAACTTGTTACTTCATATTTAGGAGTTATTTTTTCTCATGAACCCCATAAAGTTCTACCTCAAGGAAGATACAAAGATACGAGGTTCTGGGTAAATGGAATTCCTAGATTTTTTAATCATTCTATGCAAATCCATGTGATGCACCATATGTATCCAAACATTTGTCATTTTGATGAACCAAAAGCAATAGAGGCTTTAAAACCTTTTATGATTGCAAGAGGCATTCCTGGTGCTGAAGATCTTCCAGATAAGATTTCTTATAAACTTCTTTCTTATAAATAACATTGGCCTACACATTAAGCATTGGTGAAAATGCTCCAGATTTTGATCTAGTAGGAACCGATGTAGATTATTACTCTCTGGATTCCTTTCAAGAATACGAAAATCTAATTATTTTTTTTACCTGTAACCACTGTCCTTATGTCACAGGATCAGACGAGGTAACACGAGCAACGGTAGAGAAATTCCAAGGACCTAGATTTAAGTTTGTTGCCATCAATTCGAATAGCAAAAATACCTACGAAGAGGATAGTTTTGAAAACATGGTTAAAAGAATAGATGACTTAAAATTTCCATGGCTTTATCTTTATGACGAGACACAGAAAGCTGCAAAGGATTATGGAGCCTTAAAAACACCTCATTTCTTTGTATTCGATCACGAAAGAAAGTTGGTTTACACAGGACGAGGAGTTGATTCTCCAAAAGATTCATCTAATATTAAAGTTAATGATTTAGAAAGAGTTCTTGAAGAACTCAAAGATGATAGAAAAATATCAGTGCCAGTTACCAATCCCATTGGCTGTAATATTAAATGGGAGGGCAAGGAAGCACACTGGATGCCTGCAGAGGCATGCGATTTAATGTAGGAGATAAAAAATGTCTGAGTTAGCTACTTTAAAAACAGAAAGAGATGTATCGATAATTACTTTGGATGATGGAAAGGCAAACGTTTTTTCTTATCCAATGTTGGAAACTCTTCAAAAAATTCTTTCCGAGATTCCCAAAGATAAAGGTTCAGTAATTATTACTGGAAGAGATGGAATGTTTTCTGGAGGTTTTGATCTAAAAACTTTCGCATCTGGGGATGTTGATCAAATTAAAAATATGTCTGCATTGGGTTTTAAAACTTTATTTGACTTGTATACCTTTCCAAGACCTGTAGTTGCTGCAATTTCAGGTCATGCTGTAGCGCTGGGTATTTTTGTAGTTTGTTGTTGTGACTACCGAATTGGGATAGACGGAGAATTTGTGGTTCAAGCAAATGAAGTAAGAAACAACATGGATATTCCCGTACCTATTATGGAAATAGCAGCCAGTAGGGTAGACAAGCAACACATTTATAGAGCTCTTTTTCATGCAGATCCTTATAAAATGTCTGATGCTGTCAGTGCTGGTTGGATTGATGAAGTTGTGTCTTCTCCAGGTGATCTTATGACAAGAGCGATGGAAAAAGCAGAAGATTTGGCAACTTTAGGTCATCCTATGTACCAAAAAACAAAAGAAGTTTTTCAACAAGATATTGTAGAAAAAATTCAAGCAAATTTGCCTAATCCTTCAGACAGTCCAAGTTTCGTATCGGTTTAGTTATTTGTAAACTTCTTATATAATCCAATTCCTTTGGGGCTATAGCTCAGCTGGGAGAGCGCCTGATTTGCATTCAGGAGGTCCGCGGTTCGATCCCGCGTAGCTCCACCAAAATATTACATTTCTTCACTTTTTATTTATATAATCATCTTATGAGAGCATTACACGATTTAGTTATTAGAAACGGAAAAATTGTAGATGGCAGCGGAAAAAAACCTTTTCATGGTGATGTTGCCATAGACAATGGAAAGATATCTGCAGTAGGAATCGTTGAGAATCCTGGTAAAAAGGAAATTGAAGCGAAAGGTAACATTGTCACTCCTGGATGGGTAGACATTCATACTCATTATGATGGTCAAGTTTGTTGGGATCCATATTTAACCCCATCAAGTTGGCATGGTGTAACAACAGTCGTGATGGGAAATTGTGGAGTCGGTTTTGCTCCGGTCAAACCTGGTGATGAGGAATTTCTTATTCAATTGATGGAAGGAGTTGAAGACATACCTGGTACGGCTCTTCATGAAGGGGTTGATTGGAATTGGGAAACTTTTCCAGAGTTTCTAGATGCGATAGAAAAAAAGGATTTTGTCATGGATCTTGGTTTTATGATTGGGCATGGTCCTTTGAGAAGTTACGTCATGGGATATGAAAGATGTCAAAGTCAAGTTGATGCCTCAAAAGAAGAAATTTCCAAAATGTCGGATATTGTTACTGAGGCTATTGAATCTGGTGCCTTAGGTTTTAGTACTTCTAGAACAATTTTACATCGAGATGTTCACGGAGTTTATGTTCCTGGTACAGAAGCAAGCTCAGAAGAAATGAAGTCTTTAGCTTTTGCGATCGATAAAGCAGGCGAGGGAACTTTGGAAATTGTTTCTGATTGGCTTGATAAAGAAATCGAAATGTCCTGGATGAGAGAATATGTTGAAAAAAGTGATTGTGGACTTACAGTGCTTCAGACAAGTGGTGATGCAGTAAAAACAATTTTATTCTGTGAAGAACAGTTTTTAAAAGGTAAAAACGTTAGACCTCAATTTCCAGGTAGGAATGTCGGAATGATGTTTGGTTTGGAAAGTTCTTTGCATCCTTTTATTGGTCATCCTTCCTATCGCGAAATAGCAGACCTTCCTTTATCCGAGAGGGTAAAAATTATGAAAGATCCTGCTTTTAAGGAAAAACTTCTTAATGAAAAACCAAATTTTGCATCTGAGATAGAAAAATCAATGAATGAGCAAGGCAATACAAAATCTCAGGAAGAGATCAAAGAAGCAGCTAATCTAGGCCTTAAACTTATTTCCAACTACGATACTCAATTTATTTTGGGAGATCCTCCTAATTATGAGCCTGGAAAAGAAGACAGTATTGCAGCTTTAGCAAAATCCAAAGGCATAGCTGAGCTTGAAGTCATTTATGATGAATTTCTTAAAAACGAAGGCACTAATTTAGTTTATGCCTGTTTTACTCCATACGATAATCACAAATTAGATTTTGTAGAACGAGCTTATAGTCTTAAATCCTCTGTAGCTGGCGGAAGTGATGGTGGAGCTCATTGTGGATTGATATGTGATGCAAGTATGCCCACAACTAACTTATCACACTGGGCAAGAGACAGAGAGGCTGGTAAAAAAATTCCGATTGAATTAATAGTTAGAAAACAAACTAAGGATACTGCCGAAACTTATGGTTTGTTTGACCGAGGGGAAATTAAAACAGGGATGTTAGCCGATTTGAATATCATTGATTTCGAGAAGCTTAATGTTACTCATCCTAAAATGGTATATGACCTGCCTTTGGGAGGAAGAAGATTAATTCAAACCTCTTCAGGTTACTTGGCTACAGTTAAAAGCGGTGAAGTAGTCTACGAAGCTGGTGAAGCGACAGGAGTTCTTCCTGGAAAATTAATNCGAGGAAAACAAACTTGTGAAGTAAAAACGGAAAAAGAAAGGGTACCTTTCATTGACCGAACTCTTCGTTTAATGTCTGTTAAAGCTTTTAAATTACTCTGGAATTTTAGAAAAAGCTCAGTTAAAACGACAGTTGTTTCTGACGACTAAACTGAAGTTTCTAGATTAGCTTTATCTCCAGCATATCTTCGCCCTGCAAAGTAATAACATGGAATAGCTAGTGATCCGATAAACCCAAAGATTAATAAAGCCCAGGTATAAGGCTCTGCAATGGCGCCTTTGGTTAAATCAATTAGAATTCCAGCTCCTAGGGAACCGATAGTAAGGCCAATTAAGTTTATACAAAGAATGTAGAAAGCAACGATTGTCGCTCTAATTTTTTCCGGAACTAACTCTTGAACAGTAGAAAAAGTGGGACCATAAAAACATCCCAATTGAAAATAACCGACGACTACACCAACCCAAAAAATTACCGTTGTTGGTTCCACAAATCGATAAATTACACCTATTGGTAACAAAATAAGAGATAACCAAAATAAAAAAATTGGTCTACCTTGATTGGTTTTCTCCAACCACCAGTCACTTACTAACCCACCAAACAAAACTCCCGCCAGTCCGGCAAAGACAGCGATAATTCCAGATATTTGAGCGATGACACTTCTATCAAAACCTCTTTCCTCAACAAGCCATATTTGTTCAAAGGCGGCTGCACCAAGAATAATATGATAGAAAACTCCTCCAGAGATGGTGAGTGTTAGAGCAGGTGATTTTTTTAAAGCATTAACCAAGATTGTCATTACTTCCGAGAAAGATAGTTTCTCTTCTTGGGCTTCTATTAAATTTTGACTTTCAACTCTTTTTTTATCTTTAAAGAGCAACATGCAAAGTCCTAAAAAGACACCTAGAATTCCTAACATATAAAAACACCCACGCCACCCAATCGTCTCCCCAAGTAAGCCTTCTAAAAAAATTGGCGATTTAATATCCGCAACAAATCCAACCAATAAAAGACTTATCGCAACGCCTAAGGGAACTCCTAAGTAATAAAATCCAGCAGCAAACCCCATCCTTTTTGGTGGGAAGGCATCGCCCAAGAGAGACATTGATGTTGGGGTTATGATTGATTCACCGACACCAATAAACATTCTCGGCAAAGCTAAAGTAATAAATCCTTTGGCTGCACCTGAGGCCATTGTAAAAACACTCCAAAGTACTACTCCAAAAGCAATCAACTTAGATCTATTTACACGATCAGCTAAAGCTCCCATGAACAGACCCATTATTGAGTAAAAGAAAATAAAAGCTAAAGAGGTAAGCAGTCCAAATTGCCAACCTGTTAGCTCCAGTTCTGGAACAATGTAGTTGGCAAAACTTGCGATTAATTGTCTATCTGTAATGTTGAGAAGATTTAATACAGTCAGAAAAAAAAGAAGTCTATATGGATTCATACTTATAGGATATTGTGAAAGAATTATCATAGTATAGNATTTTTAAAAAAATATAAAAAATGTTTGTTTTGGGTGTAACAGGTGGAATTGGGTCTGGCAAATCAGCAGCAACTGATATTTTTTCCTCTCTGGGAATTAAGATAGTCGACGCCGATGTTCTATCTAGAGTCCCCGTTCAAAAAGGAGAAGCAGGCCTCTTTGAGATAGAAAAAAGATATGGTTCTGAAATTCTTCTTGCTACAGGTGAACTGGATAGAAAAAAATTAAGAGAAATAATATTTGAAAAAGAAGAGGAAAAAGATTGGTTAGAAAATTTACTTCATCCTCTAATAGCAGATTTAATAAAAGAGGAATTAAAATCATCTTCTTCCAAGTATACAATCCTTGCCTCGCCATTGTTGTTCGAGACTAAACAGTCCGATTATTGTGATGAAGTACTGGTTATTGATGTATCTGAGGAAACTCAAATTTTAAGAACAAAGACGCGAGACGATGTTCCTGAAGAACAAGTGAAAACTATAATTCTTTCGCAAATCAATCGCTCTGAAAGACTCAGATTAGCAACTCATATCATAGAAAACGAAAATACTTTAAATGATCTAAAAAAGGCTGTAACAGAATTACATCAAAAAATAATTACTCAAATTGAAACCAAATGAAATGTCCAAGTTGTAAAGAAGAAATTTCAGAAAGTGCTGATAAAAAATTTAGACCTTTCTGCTCAGAAAGATGCCGCTCTTTGGACCTGTCAGATTGGCTTAACGAAAGAAATGTTATTTCTTCGGACTTATCTCATTCAGAAGATTGAAAAAATCCACTGATACCTGCAATACCTTGAGCACCATTTTCTTGTGCAATTGTAAGGTCTTCTTGCTTCAAACCTCCTAAAGCAAAACTAGGTCCCGGAAATAATTTGGCAAGGTTAGTAAATTCTTCCCACCCTAATGCAGGATTTTTATTTGCAACATTTTTAATTGGAGAGATAAAAATATAATCCAAGTTAAGTTGCGCAGCTTTAATAACTTCATTTTTATTGTGACAGGAAGCACCGGTCAAAGAGGAACTCAACTGATTTGTTTCTATCAAATCTCTGGAGGTTAGATGTATGCTTTCATGATCGGAAATATTTTTCGTCAACCCCGAATTCAAAATTACTTTACCTCCCTTATTTTGATAAATTTCTTTGGTTTTATTCCAATGCTCTGATGAAAAATCCATTACATCCACTCGGTAGATCAAGTACTTAGAAGTATCAGATAGTTTTTCGATCAGAGAAAAGAAGTTTTCTGGAATTTTTTTTGGAGTGATGGGAATAAATCTAGCTTCTGTAATCACTATTGATTGATATGTACTCTGGGGATAGGTCTGATGTCATGACAAGAGCCGATTGTTTAGATTTTCCAAGATTGATTTCAATATTGATTGTTTTTTTTCTAAATTCCTTTTTGCCCTTTGCTTCGGAATATTTTGGACTTAGATTTCCATTCACTAAAACCGGATGACTTCCAATTTTAAGTGTTAGATTTTTCATATCAAATTCCTTTGCATCGGCATTTCCTGCAGCGGTAATGATTCTGCCCCAATTGGGATCTTCACCGTATGCGGCTGTTTTAACCAGAGGAGAATTTGCAACTTTTAAAGCAACATTCTTAGAAGCTTTATAAGAGCTTAATCCCGAAACTTTAATCTTAATGAGTTTGGTTGCACCTTCTCCGTCTAAAACCATCTTTTCAGCCAATTCTCTAAAGACCTCAAAAAAGTTATTCTTAATTTTTTTTTGATATTTCTTAAAATCACTTTTTATTTCTGAAGTTGTTGCAAAAATACTTGAATCACTTGGAGACTGATCTCCATCAATTGAGATGGCATTAAATGTCTGATCGCAAATATCCCTATGCAATTTCTTCAATTGAATTTTTGAAAGTTTTAGATCAGTAAAAATAAAACTCAGGGTAGTTGCCATATTCGGTTCAATCATCCCAACTCCTTTTGCAACTCCAATTACATTAATTTTTTGATTCCCTAGCTTGAATTCCTTTTTTACTACCTTATGTCGAATATCTGTCGTCATTATTGCATTAGCAAAGTCTTCCCAAGAATTTTTACCTAACTGATTGGTACATTTTTTAAAGGCTTGAGAAAGCTTTTTGGTATCAAGTAATTCTCCTACTACGCCAGTAGAGAAGGGAAGGATATTTTCTTTGGATACGTTTAATAAAGTAGAAACATCTTCAATAAGTTTTTCAGAGTCTTTTTTCCCTTTCTTGCCTGTTGCAGCATTTGCATTTCCAGCATTGACCATCAAGACCTTCGGTTCTGAAATATTTTTATTCATTTTTTCCAAACATATTTCAACTGGAGCAGACTTAAATTTATTTGAAGTAAACAAGCCAGACCAAATTGCTTCCTTTTCAAGTTTTACTATGGAGGTATCCAATCTAGCTCCATACTTCGTCTTGGAGGATGCACAACCGATTTTTATATCTTTCAACATTATCTTTTTTTCTTTTTTCTGTTAGCTTTTGCTTGCAGTCTTCTTAAACGTCTATTTCCCTCAACTGGTTGATCGTTATTTGATGCTTGTTGGTTAGACACAGAGTTATCCATAAATGCTGATGGAGAATTTTCATGCACTGTTTTAGTTTTTTCCAAGACCTCTCTAGATTTCATCTTTTCAATTTCTTGTTCGTCTTCAGGTTTTACTTCGACGCGGCAGAGGAACCTTGTAGATTCTTTTTTTATTGTTTCAAGAAGTTGTTCAAACATCTCAAACGCTTCTCTTTTGTATTCAAGACGCGGATCTTTTCCTGCATAACTTCGAAACCCAATGTTTTGTCTAAGCGAATCAAGTTGATTGATATGATTTTTCCAACTCTGATCAATGACTTGTAGGATGATTTGATTTTCCAGTTGAGAATAAACGTTTGGAAATTTATTTCTTTTTTCTAAGTAAATTTTGTCAGCAAAATCCAAAAGCTTATTCAATACCTCTTGCGTGTTGGATTCACTATTTTCTAATTCAGCTTTTAAATTAAATTGTAGATTAAATTCAGATTCTAGGATGTTTGTAAGTTCATCAACTTTCCAATTGATTTCTATTTCATATTCAGGGATATGAGCTTCAAAGGTCGAGCTCAAAACATCAGCTCGCATATTTGAAATTAAGTCGTCTAAATCTTTATCTTCTAATATTTCCTTTCTTTGTTTATAAATTACCTGTCTTTGTTCATTCAAGACATCGTCAAATTCTAGAATTCTTTTACGAATATCAAAATTCCTACCTTCAACTCGCCGTTGTGCTCGCTCTATAGAATTAGTTAACATCTTATGTTCTATAGATTCTCCTTTTTTCATTCCGCCAAAAGATTGCATAAGAGCTTTCATTCGGTCAGGAGCAAATATTTTTAGCAAGCCATCATCTAGGGATAAGAAAAACTGAGAAGAACCGGGGTCACCTTGCCGTCCTGACCTTCCTCTAAGTTGGTTATCAATTCTTCGAGATTCATGTCTTTCGGTGCCGATGACATGCAATCCTCCCAATTCAACAATTTCCTTTCTAGCTGTTTCAGATTCTGGGAATCCTCCAAGGACAATATCTGTTCCTCTTCCGGCCATATTTGTAGCTATGGTCACAGCTTTTTCTTTTCCAGCTTGGGAAATTATTTCTGCCTCTTGTTGATTTTGTTTGGCGTTTAAAACGCGATGAGGAATGCTTAGAGAATCTAGTTTTTTTGATAAAACTTCAGAGTTTTCAACAGATATGGTGCCAACAAGAATGGGATTACCTTTTTCGTGATAAGTCTTTATCTCATCGATAATGGCATCATTTTTTTCTTCCTCTGTGAGATAAATTTTATCGTTTTTGTCTTCTCTAACCATTGGAAGATTTGTGGGAATAGAAATTGCCTCCAAAGAATAAATTTCGTCAAATTCTCTAGCCTCAGTTTTTGCAGTTCCTGTCATTCCTGATAGCTTCTCAAACATTCTAAAGAAGTTTTGAAAAGTAGTAGATGCGAGTGTTTGACTTTCAACTTGAATGTCCAGATTTTCTTTTAATTCTAAAGCTTGATGCACTCCATCAGAGAGTCTTCTGCCTGGCATAGCTCGACCTGAATTGGTATCAATTAAGACGACTTTTCCATTTTGAACTATGTAATCGGTATTTTTTTCAAAGAGAGTTTCAGCTCTAACAAGAGCTTGAACCATATTCAGAAGTTTTAAGTTTTCACTGGCATAGAGACTCACAGAATCCTCGAGGAGGTTATTTTGCTTGAGATAATTTTCTATTTTTTCATGCCCATTTTCAGTAATTTCAATTGATCTGGATTGCAGATCTATAGTGAAGTCTCCTGCTTTAACGACTTCTTCTTTTTCAAAATCAAACTCTTCCTCAGTGAGACTTTTCACGACCGGCTTAAGCTTTTTGTAGAGAGGCCCATTATCTTCTGCAACGCCACTTATTATTAGAGGAGTTCTGGCTTCATCGATTAAAATCGAATCCACTTCGTCTACCACCACAAAATAAGGATCTCTTTGAAGACGATCTTCCTCTCTTAGAACCATATTGTCTCTAAGGTAGTCAAAACCTAGCTCATTGTTTGTGGCATAAACAACATCTTTGGCATAGTTTTCTTTTTTTTCTAAAGGATTAAGTTCTGGAGTGATATATCCAACATTCATTCCCAAGCCCTCAAAAATTGGAGCCATCCAGTTTGCATCTCTTTTGGCCAAGTATTCATTTGCAGTAACTACGATGACACTTTTTCCAGTAAGTGCATTGAGATAACAGGGTAGGGTTGCAACCAATGTCTTTCCTTCTCCCGTTGCCATTTCGGCAATCATTCCTTGATTTAAAATAGCACCACCAATTAATTGACAATCGTAGTGACGAAGTCCTAAAAATCTTTTGCTTGACTCTCTTACAGCTGCAAACGCCTCTGGCATGAGGCCTTCTAAACTTGAACCTTCAGACAGTCTTTCTTTTAATTTGCTAGTAGTATTTTTTAGTTCTTCGTCCGTGAAGGAATCAAAATTTTGTTCTAATTCATTTATTGAACTAACAACGCTTCCGAGTTTACGTAGAACTCGCTTATCTTTGTTTCCAAATAAGAATGAAAATATGGACATGTTTATCCAAGACTAGGGTCGATGATTGGTTCTATATAATCAATAATAGGATTATCACTTTCAGAGGAAATAAGCTCCCATGAATCTGGAACTTCAATTAATTTTCTTAAAAGCAAGTTGTTTTGTGTATGTCCAGATTTATAGCCCTCAAATTCTCCAATAAGATTATGTTGCAATAAGTATAAGTCTCCGATTACATCCAAAATTTTATGTTTTACCAACTCATTTTTAGATCGTAAACCCTCTTCGTTTAAGATTTCATTATCTTTGATGGCGATAGCATTTTTTTGACTAGCGCCTAAGGCAAGAGAATTCTTTTTCAATGTTTCGAGCTCTTCCATAAAGCCATAAGTCCTTGATCTTGAAATTTCTTTTAAATACGTCGTTGAATTAAAATCAACCGTAGTTGTTCTAGAGTGACCTTTGCGCGCTTCGTCATCATAGACAAGCGAATGTGTTACTTTGAAACCGTCGTATGGAGACAATCTCGCATAAGCACCATTATCGGTAGTTATTGAGATCTCTTTTTTAATTTTTATAAACTTTTTGGGCTTTGTTTGTTCTTTAATACCTGCAGACTGAATTAAGAAAACAAAAGGACTCGCACTACCATCCATAATTGGCACTTCGCAATCATTTATTTCTACGGTGACATTATCTATACCTAATCCAGCAAAAGCAGACATCATATGTTCCACAGTAGCAATTTCAATCTCCCCATCTTTTAATGTTGTTGCCATTGAAGTTGGCCCAACATTCTCAACTACTGCTTTTATTTCAACGTTAGGCTCTAAATCAATTCTTCTAAAGACTACTCCCTGATCTTCTTCAGCTGGGAGAAGGTTAATCGTTATTTTTCTTCCAGTATGAAGTCCGACTCCAGTTGCTTTTATAGGATTTGTAAGAGTTCTTTGTACCAACATTGCTTTAAATTCTTTGTTTTCTGGCTTCAAATAGAATAACAGAACAAGCATTGGATACGTTAAGACTTTCTATCTGCTCATTCATGGGAATTCTTATCATTTCGTCTATATCTTTTTTTAGATTTGGTTTTATGCCTTCACCTTCGGACCCCATTATAATAGCCGTGGGCAAATTATAGTCACACTCGTAATAGTTTTTCTCAGCAGTCCCATCGCAACCAAGAATATTGAAATTTAAAGTTTTAAGATTTTTTAGCAGATACTTGATGTTGTTAACGATAACAAAAGGTATTATTTCTGAAGCACCTTTTGAAACCTTTCTTACTGTTTCGGTAAGATGACATGCTCTATTTTTGCTGACTATTACGGCATCTACATTTGCAGCTAAAGCAGTTCTTAATATGGAACCTACATTTTGTGGATCCATCACATGATCCAAAATCAGTAGAAGTGAATTCTCTTTTTGACTTATCAACTTTTCTAAAAAATTAATATTTTTTATTTGCGATGGTTTGAAAGTAGCTGATAGTTTCTTATCTGTATTAAATGAGATAGGTAAATCTTTTTCCTCTGCAAGTGAAATCAATTCTAAAGTTTTTTTATTATTTTTATCTTTTGGAACAGAAAGCTCCTCAATATTTTGAGGCAGGTTATCAAGTAAAGTTTTGATAAAGTTTTGATCAATAGTTTCCAACTTTTTCATATCTAATTAATAACTTTCAAATCAATCCTTTTTCTAGAAGTTTCCACAGATTTTATTTTAATTTTAAATTTATCACCCAACGCATAAATATTATTTTTATTTGCTGAAGTAAGAGAATGAGCTGTCGCATCATGAACATAATAAGGTGATCTTTTTAGATTTTTTATATGACAAAACCCCTCAATATTAAGTCCATCGATATGCATAAATACGCCAAATTCCAATACCGCCACAACTTCTCCATAAAATTCTTTTCCGATGTGCTGTTCGGCACACTTACAACTTAGATATTTAGATGATTCCCTTACGATTTTCTCTGCTTCCCTATCTTTATCACTACAAATTGTAGCGATTCCATCTATTTCATCTTGAGAATAAGAGCTTCCTTTTTTTTCAATAATCGACTTAATAACTCTATGCGTTACCAGATCTGAATACCTTCTTATTGGAGATGTAAAATGACAGTATTCTTCGAGTCCAAGAGCAAAATGGTTACTTTCTTTTCCTGAATAGACAGCAAGCTTCATACTTCTTAAGATCTGATATATCAAAGAAAAGGATTTTTCTTTTTGTTTGATCTCTTTAAGCCAAGCGTTGAGTTTCTTTCTAGGATTAGATTCAGTCATGCCTTTACGAAGACCTCTCGCTTTTAGAAATTCTTTAAGCTTTTCCAATTCATTGTAATCCGGATTATCGTGGTGTCGGAATGGGATAGGTTTTTTAATTTTTTTAGTTAATTTTGCTGCACAAATATTTGCCAGAATCATAGATTCTTCTATGACTTCGTTTGCTAATAGATGATTTATCGATTTGAACTTAATTATTTTGTTATCTTTGCCAACAGGTCTGTATTCAGGAAGATAAAAATCTATTGCCTTTCTTTCTTCTCTTATTTTTCTTCTCAAAGCATGTATTTTTTTTAGAGCATTTAAATTAGAGACAATATCATCTGAAAGAGCGGTTTGACCTTTTTGATAAAATTTTTCAACCTCATCATAGGTGAGACGATTCTTAGAACAGATTACAGAATTGAAAAATTCATAGGATTTTATTTCTCCTTCTCCATCAAGATATATTTCACAAGTTAAAACCAACTTATCCTCATTAGGCCTCAACGAACAAAGTTTATTTGATATAAGTTCTGGCAGCATAGGGATAACTTTTTTTTCAAAATAAACCGATGTGGCTCTGGACAAAGCTTCTTTATCTAGCGAAGAATCTTGAAGTACATATTCGGAAACGTCAGCTATTGCTACATATAAAAGATAGCCATCGGAATTTTCTTCGGCATACACAGCATCATCAAAATCCTTAGCATTGCTTCCATCAATGGTCACAAAATTTAAACTTCTCAGATCTTTTCTGGAGTCGATATCCTGTGCTGAAATATCTCTTTTGATCTTGTTGCATTCGTTAATAATAGATTTGGACCATTCGGTAGAAAGCTCGGTTCCATTGGTAGCAAAAATAAATGCCTCCTCAAATACATCATTGCTTTTTAAGGTTTTGATAGGCTTTGCTTTGGGTTTGTACTTTAGAGATGGTTGCGATGTTATTCTTACTTCACAAATGTCATTTGATTTGAAATTCTTTAAATTCTTGCCCTCTAACAGGATATCGAGATGAAAACTTTTGTCTAAACTGGTTAGAAAAGTCTTGCCTTTATACTTCTTTATAATGCCCGTAAGCTCACTGGTATTCCTCTTCAAAACTTCCTTAATTTTTGCCTTGCTCCCAGGCATTTTTTGACAGACAACTTCATCTCCTGGAAAAACTTTGAACATTTCTCTATTTGATAAAGTCAGAAATTCATCCTCTGAATACTTTACCCTCCCTTTACCCGATTTATTTAAAAATACTTTGGCTTTGAAATTTTCTTTCATTGATTCAATTATACTGCCCTTGATAATCTATAAAGCGATTTAATTTTTAATGTATATTGATAGAAATATATGACCACCCCAGACTTGAGTGATAAGTACCCCCACGTAGATTTTTTGAATTTGCAGTTTACGAATTTTGGCAAAAAAGGTTTTTTTTCAGGAAAAATTGAAACTGTATTTTGCCTTGACGATAATTCAAAAGTTAAGCAAATTCTAGGTGAAGAGGGCGACGGAAAAATTTTGATCGTTGATGGTCAAGGTAGTACTAGAGTTGCCTTAATGGGAGACATGATTGCAGAGTCTGCAGAAAAAAATAATTGGCAAGCAGTCATAATAAATGGCTGTGTGAGAGATGTTGAGGCCCTGTCTAATTTCAAGATTGGAATATTTGCTTTGGGCTCAGTTCCAAAAAAAAGTGAAAAAAAAGATCAAGGCGAAATAGGAATCAATATTAAATTTGGGGGCATCTCAATTGAATCTGGAAATTGGGCTTATGCTGATGAAAGCGGGATATTAATCTCTAAAGAACAGTTAGATTTAGATTAGATTTTTATCTCTTCGGTAATTGAAATATCTCTTACAGAAGTCCCTATATGAATGACGTAATCTCCTTTAGCAATTACCCATTTAGAATTTTTTACATCCCATTCTGAGAGATCTCTTTTAGAAACTTTTAAAGTTAATTTCTTAGATTTGTTTTCTGCAATTTTTAACTTTTTAAAATCTACGAGTTTCTTTTTTGGTGTCTCTGCCTTCACTGCCTTTCTTTCAAGATAGCACTGCACAGTTTCAAAAGTAGAAAAGTCGCCAATATTTTTAAGTTTTACTTTAATTTTGATTTCGTGCTTTTTCTTTGTAACAGAAACCTTTTTTAATTTAAATTTTGAGTAAGACAAACCGTGACCGAAAGGAAAAAGAGGTTCAATTTTTTTCTTGTCGTACCATTTATAACCAACCAATAATTTTTCTTTGTAGTCCATTTGCAAGTTTTTACCAGGATAAGAAGAATATGCTGGCGTATCAGATAGTTTCTTAGGATAAGTTGTAGGTAGCTTGCCACTTGGACTTTCTTTACCAAATAATATTTCTGCTAAAGCATTTCCAAATTCCTGTCCTGGAAACCAAGTTTGTAAAATTGCTGGGCATGACTTTATCCAAGGCATGCTTACAGGAGATCCGGTATTTATGACCAAAACTGTATTTTTATTTGTAGCTAAAATCTTTTTGATAAGAGCATCCTGCTCGCCTGGAAGGCTTAAACTTTTTCTATCATTGCCTTCAGTTTCCCAATCTGAATTTGTCCCTACAACCAAAACTACCGCATCAGATTGCTTTGCAACTTTGACTGCTTCTTCAAGCAAATTTTTTGGATCGGGCGGTCTGCAGCCAAATTGTATGGCTGGAAATCTTCCTTCAAATTCATACTCAACTTCTACTAGATATTCTCTTCCCTTTAAAAGTTTTATTTTGTTTCGCTTTGGAGCACATGCAAAACCAAAAAAAGCTTCTCCTTTTTTTTGAGATGACCAATTATCAACTAACTCCTTTCCGTTTATTTTGATTCTGGATAAACCAATGCTAAAAACCTCAAATTCAAATTCTCCTGAAATCTTTGGTTTATAAGTAGTAGAAAATTTAACAGATAATTCAGGCCTTTCCTTTTCATCCAAAAACTCTCTTGCAAATCCTTGCAAGGCCCAAAATCTATTTCCACTTAAAACTTGTTTTGCTATTGGTTCTCCATCAAAAGTTTTTCCTCGGAAAAACTCAACTTTAAATCCATTTTCTTTGTTTCCTGGAACGTAAGATTTTTCTTTTTCTAAAGCAGGGAGATATTTATCAACATGACAACCTTTTGCATAATTTATTTTTACTTTTTCTTCCTTCAAGAAATTTGAAATTCCCTCAAAGGGATGAACTTCGTAATGAGGTTTCAAACCCGCACTTCCGCCACCGATGATTTGACTGTCTTTAACGTTTGGACCGATAAGAGCAATTTTAGAAATTTTGGTTTTATCAAAAGGTAGTACCTCTTCATTCTTTAAAAGAACCATGCCTTCGGTAGCAGTTTTTTTAATAAGTTCGCGATGAGACTTTTTATCAATGCTTTTCTCTGCAACTCTTTTTTTGTTGAACCTATTGGTGAATTTTGCAACGTTAAGGATTCTCTTTACTTTCTCGTCAATCGTTTCTTCTTCAACAAATCCATTTTTAACCGCATCGACTAGGTTTTCCCCCCAAGTTTTCGCTGGCCCAGGCATTTCTAAATCCAGACCGCCATTGGCATTGTCCACAGTTTCTAAAGCAGCTCCCCAGTCGCTCACAACATAACCATTAAATTCCCATTCTTTTTTCAAAATTTGATTTATTAATTCATCGTGAGAACTGCAATAAATATTATTTACTTTGTTATAGGCCGACATTACGACTTTAGCTTTGGCTTTCTTTATTCCCATTTCAAAAGGATATAAATAAAGTTCTCTTAATGTTTTTTCATCTATGTTGGAACTAACAAGGTGTCTTTCAAATTCAGTATCGTTTCCAGCAAAATGCTTTAAACAAGCAGCAACCCCTTCACTTTGAACACCAGAGACATAAGAGCAGGCAATTTTCGAAGTTAAAACAGGATCTTCTGAATAACACTCAAAATGTCGGCCCCCAAGCGGGTGACGATGTAAATTTATAGTGGGAGCTAGAAGAACATCAACATCTTTATATAAGGCTTCCTCACCAATAGCCGAACCAATTTTTTTAATTAGTTTTTCATTCCAAGTTGCTCCCAAAAGAATAGGGCTAGGAAAACAAGCTGAAGTTTGAGGAGTGCTGGAGTCTCCTCTTACTCCGTTTGGACCATCGGACATTTTTATTTTTGGTATTCCATATTTTTTAATATCCGGGGTATGCCAGTTATCAAAACCTGATAACAAAGAAACTTTTTCTTCAAGAGATAGTTTGGAAATTATTTTTTTTAATTTCATAACAGACTAAAGAGTATACTTTGTAAAATTGCTTTTTGAGAATGCCTTTTTTTATAGTTTTATTTTTTTACATCACAATTTCCATCTATCAGATCAGCGCCGTCACAGATGCTCTAAAACTTATCTTTATGGTTCAAAGCACCTTTCTGGAAGGTGTTTTATTTATCATCTCTCTCTTTCTTACCTTTACTCCTTTTCTTGGTCCAATCTTAGGGATCATAGGAGCAACATTTGTCTGGGAGTGGAATATTTTATTTTCCGCGTTACTTTTTTTCTGGCCATATCTAATCGGATTTTTATTTTTTTTCTTTAGAAATAAAAGTTCAAAAAAAAAGAATACAAAAACCCAAACTTCAGAGATAGAAGACGCTCAAATACTCGAAGAAGAGAAATTTAAATAACATTGGAGCTGGCGATTGGATTCGAACCAACGACCGCCTGATTACAAATCAGGAGCTCTACCAACTGAGCTACGCCAGCAAATCAGATGAAGATGATATATTAATTAAAAAATAAATTGCAGATTAATTTATATTTATCGTAACCTCTCCAGAAGATATTTTTTTCGTTTTATTACCCATTCTGACATTTAGAGATCCATCGGAATTTACATCTAGAGCAGTGCCTTCTTTATTAACTGAATTTGAGAGAAAAACTTTTTTGTCTTTCAAAAAATTCAATCTATTGAAATCTTTTACGAAGTCATCAAAACCTTTTTTTTCAAAATTTAATTTTGATAGTAATACTTCGTTTGCTATCTCAGATATTATTTCGTTTCTATCAATTTCGATATTCTCAAATTCCAATTTAAGAGAAGTCCAGTCTCTGTCAATTTCTGTATTATTTTTCATAAAAATATTTAGGCCAATTCCCACAACAATTAAATTTTTCCCATCCCTTGTAAAAGTCTCTACTAAGATTCCCCCAATTTTCTTTTTATTCAAGTAAATATCGTTAGGCCATTTAATTTCAGTAAAAATATTTTGCCTTAATAGAACATTGTGCACTGCAAGAGCTGAAACCAAACTAAATGAGCTGAAATTTTTCAATTCTTGATTGGTAGAGAAACTCAGAGACATGTAGATATTTTCATACTTGGGGCTTTGCCATTTTTTCAAATTTCTTCCCCTTCCTTTTGTTTGGCTTTCAGCTACACACAGACAATATTTATTTGGATTTGCAACCTCAATAAGATAATCGTTAGTTGATTCTAGTTCTTCATATAGCGATAAATGCCACACAAATTCATATTTTTTTTTAAGAAAATTAAAGATTTTTTCTTCTTTTAATGTATTTTGTTTGACATCTTTCATGTGTACTCAGAGAATACACAACTCTATAGGAGGGGTTGGGGAGCGGTCAAACCCATCTGACTGTAAATCAGACGCTTCGGCTTCGCAGGTTCGAATCCTGCCCCCTCCACCAAAAGTGTTGCATTTAAAGCAAAATTTAAGTATAAAGCCGTTCGGAGCAACGGGTGTTGAGAGTTATTTTTTTATCTACTTTTCTTATGCCGTCTCCTATGATTTTAAAGGAATTGCTCATATAGCTCAGCTGGTAGAGCACTTCCTTGGTAAGGAAGAGGTCACCGGTTCAAGTCCGGTTATGAGCTCCATTAAATAAAGTTTTTTAAAGAGGAATAAAAAATGGCTAAAGAAAAATTCGAAAGAACCAAACCGCATTTAAACGTGGGAACTATTGGTCACGTAGACCATGGTAAGACGACTTTAACTGCTGCTTTAACTAAAGTGTGTGCCGAAGCTCAAGGTACTGGTGAAGCAATTGCTTTTGATGGTATCGATAATGCCCCTGAAGAAAGAGAAAGAGGAATTACGATTGCTACTTCTCACGTAGAGTATGATTCTACTGCAAGACATTATGCTCATGTAGATTGTCCAGGACACGCTGACTATATTAAGAATATGATTACAGGTGCTGCACAAATGGATGGCGCTATCCTTGTAGTCAACTGTGCCGATGGTCCTATGCCTCAAACTAGAGAGCACATTCTTCTTGCTAGACAAGTGGGTGTTCCTTACATTGTCGTTTACCTTAATAAAGCCGATCAAGTTGATGATGCAGAACTTATTGAGCTAGTTGAAGTAGAGGTCAGAGATTTATTGAACGAATATGAATTTCCTGGAGATGACACTCCTATAATTATAGGTTCAGCTCTTAAAGCTTTAGAAGGAGAAGATTCAGAACATGGAATTCAATCTGTACAAAAGCTTGTTGAAGCGCTTGATTCATATATTCCAGAGCCAACCAGAGAAACTGATAAGCCTTTCCTAATGCCAATTGAAGATATCTTTTCAATTCAAGGAAGGGGAACAGTTGTTACAGGAAGAATTGAGAGAGGAGAGGTCAAAGTTAATGACGAAATGGAAATAGTTGGTATTAAGGATACTGAGACAACCGTTTGTACAGGAGTTGAAATGTTTAGAAAGCTTTTGGATGAAGGAAAAGCCGGAGAAAACGTTGGAGTCCTATTAAGAGGAACTAAAAGAGAAGATGTGGAAAGAGGACAAGTTCTATCTGCACCTGGCTCAATTACTCCCCACACAAAATTTGAAGCTCAGGTTTATGTTCTTAGTAAAGAAGAGGGAGGAAGACATACTCCTTTCTTTAAAGGGTACAGACCTCAATTTTATGTAAGGACTACTGATGTAACTGGTGAAGTAACACTTCCTGATGGTGTAGAAATGGTTATGCCAGGAGATGACGTTGCAGTAACCGTAGAGCTTATTTCTCCAGTAGCAATGGAAGATGGTATGAAGTTCGCTATCCGTGAAGGTGGAAGAACTGTTGGTGCCGGAGTAGTTTCTAAAATTATTCAATAGGCCAGTAGCTCAATTGGTAGAGCGGCGGTCTCCAAAACCGCAGGTTGGGGGTTCAATTCCCTCCTGGCCTGCCAGAAAGAGAAGCCCTCTTCTTAAAGAGCATGGCACGAGAGGAGCTAGATGATTCTAAGTAAAGGTCTTTGGTTAGTAGGATTGACAATCATTGCTGCTGCAGTGTGGGGTAATTCCTATTACAGCGATTTTGGTCTTCTTTATAGAGTTATAGGAGTTATAGCTTTATTTTCATTAGGCCTATTTGTTCTAAGATTTACCGAGTTTGGATCTGTTGCCTTCCAAACTATAAAACAGTCTATGACTGAAATCCGTAAGGTAGTTTGGCCAAATAGAACTGAGACAACTCAGACTACTCTTATTGTTGTAGGTGTAGTCATAATTGCTGCTCTTATTTTATGGGGCTTAGATTCTCTTTTTTCTTTTGTAATGAGTTTAATCTTAGGGTGATAAATGTCTAAAGCTTGGTACATCATAAATTCTTATTCCAACTACGAAAATAAGGCTAAGGAGCAACTTTTGGAAAGAATTAAATTAGAAAAAATGGAAGATCTTTTTGGCCGGATAGAAATACCAGTTCATGAAGTCGTTGAATTGAAAGGTGGAAAAGAAAAGATTACAGAAAAAAAATTCTTTCCTGGCTATATCTTAGTTGAAATGGAAATGAATGATGAAACTTGGCATTTGGTTAAAGAGACTCCTAGAGTACTCGGTTTCATAGGTGGTACAAAAAATAATCCCAAGCCAATTTCCGATGCTGAAGCAGCAAAGATTTTAAATCAAATGGAGCATGGAATAGAGGAGACATCACAAGGCACTGTCTATGAGCCTGGAGAAATGATTAGAGTAATAGACGGTCCATTTAATGACTTCAGTGGTGTTGTTGAAGAAGCTGATAACCAAAAGGGTAAAGTTAAAGTTGCTGTAATGATCTTTGGAAGATCAACTCCTGTTGAATTAGACTTTTCTCAAATTGAAAGAGGATAAATATGGCTGAAAAGAAAATAATGACATACATTAAACTTCAAGTTCCTGCGGGAGCTGCCTCACCAAGCCCTCCTGTTGGCCCAGCCTTAGGACAACATGGAGTAAATCTTATGGATTTTTGTAACGCATTCAATTCTAAAACCAATGAATTGGAAAAAAACCTTCCTGTTCCAGTAGTCATTACTGTTTACGAAGATAGAAGTTTTGATTTCATTGTAAAAACGACTCCAGCAAGTGTTCTCCTAAAAAAAGCAGCAGGCCTTTCTAAAGGAAGTCCAACCCCAAATTCAGAAAAAGTCGGAAAAGTATCTAGGAAACAATTAGAAGAAATTGCAGAAGCAAAAATGGCTGATTTAAATGCTACTGATATGGATCAAGCTGTAAAAATTATTGAAGGAAGCGCCAGAAGCATGGGAATAGAGGTAATTTAATGTCTCAAGAAACTAAAAAATATTTGATCGAGGAAGCTTTGGGTGAACTTAATTCTAATGCTTCAAAAAAATTCACTGAATCTTTGGATGTTTCAATTAACCTAGGAATTGATACCTCCAAATCAGATCAGAATGTTCGAGGAGCTTCTAATCTTCCTCATGGAAATGGTAAATCTTTCAAAGTTGCAGTATTTGCTGATGGTGATGAAGCTACACAAGCAAAAGAAGCAGGGGCAGATAAAGTAGGCATGGAAGATCTTGCGGAGGAAATAAAAGCAGGCAACATGGATTTTGATGTTGTGATTGCAACACCTGAAACCATGAGAGTAGTTTCTCCTTTAGGACAAATTCTTGGTCCAAAGGGACTGATGCCAAATCCAAAATCCGAAACTGTTACTAAGGATATTCCAAATACAGTAAAAAACGCAAAATCAGGACAAATTAGGTACAAATCAGATAAACAAGGTATAATCCACGCCCGTATTGGACAGATAGGTTATACAGAAGAACAATTGAGAGATAATTTAGAAGCTTTTTTAACAGACGTTAAGAAGGCAAAACCCCCTTCGGCAAAAGGGGTTTATATTTCAAAAGTAACCCTCTCTTCCACCATGGGTAAAGGGTTTGAAATTGATACTGCAAAACTTAATTTTTAATTTATAGATGAGTTTGTTTGGAAAAATAAGAATTTTAAGCTGTTGTAATTTCGTTACAACCGTCTTAGACCGTAGGAGTTTAACTTCATTAAACTTAATGTTTCCTACGCAGATAGTTCAAAAAGATTTCTCTTTTTGGACAAAAGGTTCCTCTTTTGGAAATTTAATCAAAGGAGGGTTTTAATTAATGTCACGCTTAGATACTAAGAAAGTTCTAGTTGAGGATTTAAATAAGATTGCTCAAGAAGCTTTTTCTGTGATCGCAGTTGATTATCGAGGAACTAATGTTCCTGGTTTAACTCAACTTAGAAAAGAAGCTAAATCACAGTCTGTTCAATTAAAAGTTATTAAAAATACTTTAGCAAAAAGAGCTTTGGAGAATACTAAATTCGATTCTCTAAATGAGATCCTTACAGGTCCAACCCTATTGGCTTTTTCTATGAATGATTTTCAAAGTGCAGCAAAACTTGTCAAAGACTTTGCAGCTAAAGAAGAATCATTTGAAGTAAAAGGGCTTTCCATAGGAGAAGGTTTTCTTGAGCCAAATGAGCTCAAGGCCTTAGCTTCTCTTCCATCAAAAGAAGAAGCAATTTCTATGCTTTTAGGATTAATCCAGGCTCCTCTTAACAAACTTGCCGGAACTCTAAATGAGGTTCCGTCACAGTTAGTTAGAACTGTTAACGCAGTGAGTCAAACTAAATCTTAATTATCTGGGCATAACGGAGAAAAATAATGGCTACTACTAAAGAAGAAATACTAGATGCGATATCAGAAATGAGCGTTATGGATGTAGTTGATTTAGTAAAACTTATGGAAGAAAAATTTGGCGTCACCGCTGCAGCTCCAGTTGCTGCTGCTGCTGCTCCTGCCGCAGGTGGCGAAGCCGCTGCTGCTGAGGAGCAAAGTGAATTTGAAATTTTCTTAGCTGATGTCGGTGAAAAGAAAATCGATGTCATCAAGGCTGTGAGAGCAATTACTGGCTTAGGCTTGAAAGAAGCTAAAGCAATAGTTGATGGCGCTCCTGCTTCTGTTAAAGAAGGCGCAAATAAAGATGAGGCCGAACAAGCTAAATCTCAACTTGAAGAAGCTGGCGCAAAAGTAGAACTAAAATAACATCATTTATAGGCTAAATTTATATGGCAAGTACATACTCATTTGCAGAAAAAAAGAGAATAAGAAAAAGTTTTGAAAAAATTTCTAGTGCGATGTCACTACCTGACATCTTAGAAATCCAGACCGATTCGTATGATTACTTTTTACAAAACATTCCTGATGCTACAAAAAGGAAAAATCAAGGCTTGGAAAGCGTTTTTCAATCGATTTTTCCAATCAATAGTGTCTCTGGAAATGCAAGGATTGAGTACTTAGGTTATAAACTTCAAGACCCTGAATTCGATGTTCAAGAGTGCCTTCCGCGAGGAAAAACTTATGAGGCGCCTTTAATAATAAGATGCAGAATCATCTTTATTGATAAAACTACTGGCGAAGAAAACCTCAAGAGTGCTAGAGAAGAGGAAGTTTACATGGGAACTGTTCCTCTGATGACAGAGCATGGAACTTTTGTTATCAATGGTACCGAGAGGGTAGTTGTTTCGCAGCTACATAGATCACCAGGTTTGATATTTGATCACGACAGAGGCAAAACTCATTCATCCGGTAAACTCTTATACTCTTCTAGAGTAATACCTTATAGAGGTTCTTGGTTAGACTTTGAATTTGATCATAAAGATCTTGTTTACATTCGTATCGATAGAAGAAGAAAACTCTATGCGACTATCTTACTAAGGGCAATAGGTTTTACTTCTCAAGAGATATTAGAGAAATTCTACGAAAAAGAAACTTATCTGATAGGTTCAAATAGTTATTCTTTGAAAGTCATTCCTAGAAGAATGGTTGGAAAGATTGCTCCCTCAGATATAAAAGGCAGTCAAGGTGTAATAATCGAAGCAGGTAAAAGAATCACTGCTAGACACATAAGACTAATTGAGTCGAGCAAGATTAAAACTTTAGAGGTTCCGAAAGAAAGTCTCTTCAATCAAACAATTGCCGAAGATATTATTGATCCTTCAACCGGGGAAATAGCAATAGCATGCAACACTTTGATCGATGAAGAAGTTCTTCTCAAATTATCTGAGCTTAAACTAAAAGAAATTAATGTTCTTTATATCAATGAGCTTGAATCAGGCCCTTATATCTCAGATACCTTAAGATCAGATACTACTTCAAATTCACTAGAAGCTCTTGCTGAAATCTACCGAATGATGAGACCTGGGGAACCGCCTACCAAAGAAGCTGCAACTCTCTTATTTGAGAACTTATTTTTTAATGCAGATAAATATGATCTTTCTGGTGTAGGAAGGATGAAATTCAATAAAAGGCTTGGTAGGGAAGAATTAATAGGAAAGGGCACTTTGGATAACGATGATATCCTTGAGGTTATAAAAACTTTGGTAGATATCCGAAATGGAAAACAAGCCTGTGATGATATAGACCATCTTGGAAACCGAAGAATTAGATCAGTTGGAGAAATGGTCGCTAACCAAGTTAGAGTTGGTTTGTTGAGAGTAGAAAGAGCCGTAAGAGAAAGGTTAAACATTGCAGAAGCAGAAGAGTTAGGACCAGCAGATCTAATTAATGCAAAACCAATAACCGCAGCAATAAACGAGTTTTTTGGTTCAAGTCAGTTATCTCAATTCATGGATCAAAATAATCCTCTATCCGAAGTAACTCATAAAAGACGTGTTTCAGCATTAGGCCCTGGAGGACTAACTCGTGAAAGAGCTGGTTTTGAAGTTAGAGATGTCCATCCTTCTCATTACGGTAGAGTTTGTCCAATTGAAACTCCTGAGGGACCAAACATTGGCTTAATTAATTCTTTATCAGTATATGCAAAAGTTAACGATTTCGGTTTTCTTGAGACTCCCTATAGAAAAGTTGAAAACGGCAAGGTAACCGATGAAATTCAATATGTATCTGCAATTGAAGAAGGTGAATTTGTCATTGCACAAGCCTCAGTAAAATTAGACAAAAACAACAAATTTGTTGAAGAGCTCGTTCCAGTTAGATATCGAAATGAGTTTGAGTTAATGACTGTTGACAGAGTTGATCTTATGGATGTTTCTCCTCAACAAGTAGTTTCAATTGCTGCAGCTCTAATACCTTTTCTGGAACATGATGATGCTAATAGGGCATTGATGGGATCAAATATGCAACGTCAAGCAGTTCCAACTTTATCAACAGAAGCTCCTTTAGTTGGTACCGGCATGGAAAGACTGGTAGCACAATACTCTGGAGATTGTATTATTGCTAAAAACTCCGGAACTGTAGAAAAAGTTGATTCGGGAAAAATAGTTGTAAGAAAAAACCTTAAAGAGATAAGCGCAACCGACTCAGCTGTTGATATTTATAATCTGATTAAATACACAAGATCAAATCAAAATACCTGCATCAATCAAAGACCTATTGTAAGTGAGGGAGATAAGATTTCTGCTGGAGACATATTGGCAGATGGCTCTTCTATTGATTTAGGAGAATTAGCTCTTGGACAAAATATCAAAATTGCTTTTATGGCATGGCACGGCTACAACTTTGAAGATTCAATCTTAATTTCAGATAAATTAGTCAAAGAAGATAAGCTTACAAGTGTTCATATTATTGAGGAGACTTGTACTGCAAGAGATACAAAACTAGGTCCAGATGAAATTACAGCAGATATTCCTAATGTTGGTGAGTCTGCTCTTTCAAAACTCGACGAATGTGGAATAGTACACATCGGAGCTGAAGTAAATGCAGGAGATATTCTTGTTGGTAAAGTAACGCCAAAAGGCGAAACACAACTTTCTCCGGAAGAAAAACTATTAAGAGCAATTTTTGGAGAAAAAGCATCTGATGTTAAAGATACTTCTTTAAGAGTTAAAGCTGGACAAGATGGAACTGTTATTGATGTTCAAGTATTTACAAGAGAAGGTCTAGAAAAAAATTCTCGTGCTGAAGTAATAGAGTCGGTTTCTTTAGCAGAGATTCAAAAAGATATTGATCAAGAATTAAGTATAGTTTCTGAAGCTACCATTAATTCCCTTATGCCTTCGCTTGAGGGTAAGAAAGTCATCAGCGGAAGGGGTATTTCCAAGGGAGAGGCTTTGACAAAAGATTTCTTAAAGAGCTTGCCTGCTTCGGAATGGTTTAAATTGAGAATGCAAGATGAAAAACTTAATGACTTGATAAAAGAATCTAAAAACAATCTCAAAAAATATGAGGACATGCTCAAAGAACGTTTTGAAGCTAAAAAAAGAAAAATAGTATCTGGCGATGATTTGCCTCCAGGGGTGCAGCAAGTAATTAAAGTTTACCTTGCTGTAAAAAGAAAAATTCAGCCTGGAGATAAACTTGCAGGAAGGCATGGAAACAAAGGTGTAATTTCAGTAGTGATGCCTGTCGAGGATATGCCTTATGATGAAAACGGAGAACCAGTTGATTTAGTTTTAAATCCTTTAGGAGTTCCTTCGAGAATGAACGTAGGACAACTTCTTGAAGTTCACCTAGGCTGGGCTTCGAAAGAACTAGGCAAAAAAATAGGTGAGCTAGTCGAAAAGTCTAAGAACCTTTCTGAAGTAAAACCTTTTGTTGAAAAAATTTATTCTTCTACTGGAAAAAAAGAAGAGCTTGAAAAACTGTCTGATAAAGAATTCAAAGAGTTATGTGAAAACTTAAAATCAGGAGTGCCAATGGCTACACCTGTTTTTGATGGAGCTTCAGAAGAAGAGATTAAAAAGATGCTCGAACTAGCTGATTTACCATCTTCTGGCCAAGCTCAACTTTATGATGGCAGAACAGGTGAGCCTTTCGATAGATTAGTGACAATCGGATACATGTATATCCTAAAATTAAATCACTTAATCGAAGATAAGATGCATGCTAGATCTACAGGTTCATATAGTCTTGTTACTCAACAACCTCTTGGAGGGAAAGCTCAATTTGGAGGACAAAGGCTTGGAGAAATGGAAGTATGGGCTCTTGAAGCTTACGGAGCTGCTAACACTTTACAAGAAATGTTAACTGTAAAATCAGATGATGTACCAGGAAGAACAAAGGTATACAAAAATATTGTTGATGGTAATTATGAAATGGAAGCTGGTATCCCCGAATCCTATAATGTTTTAACCAAAGAAGTCAGATCTTTAGGAATAGACATAGACTTCGATGAGGTAGATTAAATTTATGAAAGATTTATTAAAACTTTTTAAACAGGAAGAAGAAAACAATTTCAACTCAATCAAAGCCGGACTAGCTTCCGGGCAGCAAATTAGATCTTGGTCTTTTGGAGAAGTAAAAAAGCCTGAAACTATTAATTACCGTACCTTCAAGCCTGAGAGAGATGGTTTATTTTGCGCAAAAATATTTGGTCCAGTTAAGGATTATGAATGTATCTGTGGCAAATATAAAAGAATGAAGCACAGAGGAGTTGTCTGTGAAAAGTGCGGAGTTGAAGTAACTCTAGCTAAAGTCAGAAGAGAAAGAATGGGGCATATAGAATTGGCAGCCCCAGTTGCACATATTTGGTTTTTAAAATCTCTTCCTTCTAGAATATCTCTCCTTTTAGATAAGACTCTCAGAGAAGTAGAAAGAATTTTATACTTTGAATCTTTCGTGGTCACAGACCCAGGCATGACTGATCTTGAAAAAGGTCAAATCTTAGATGAAGAAGAATACTTTGAAAAACTTGAAGAGTTTGGAGAAGAATTTTCTGCTGGCATGGGTGCAGAATCGGTAAAAATTCTTCTTTCCGAGATGAATTTGGAAAATGAAATATCAGAAGTACAAGAACAAATAGATTCCACAAATAGTGACGCCAAGAAAAAGAAGCTTTCCAAAAGATTGAAAATTCTTAAGGCTTTTACCTCCTCTAACAACAAACCAGAGTGGATGATCTTGGATGTATTACCTGTCCTGCCTCCAGATCTAAGACCTTTAGTTCCTCTTGAAGGCGGAAGGTTTGCAACATCCGATCTTAACGATCTTTACAGGAGAGTTATCAATCGTAATAACAGACTTAAAAGATTAATAGAGCTTAATGCTCCTGAAATAATTGTGAGAAATGAAAAAAGAATGCTTCAAGAATCAGTAGATGCATTACTCGACAATGGAAGAAGAGGAAGAGCTATTACTGGTTCAAATAAAAGACCTTTGAAATCCCTCGCAGATATGATTAAAGGAAAACAAGGAAGATTTAGACAAAACTTACTTGGTAAAAGAGTAGATTATTCTGGAAGATCTGTAATTGTTGTGGGCCCAACATTAAAACTTCATCAATGTGGACTTCCTAAGAAAATGGCTTTGGAGCTTTTCAAACCATTTGTCTTTGGAAAACTTCAACAACTAGAATTAGCAACAACTATTAAAGGCGCTAAGAGAATGGTTGAAAGGGAAGAGCCAGTCGTTTGGGATATTTTGGCAGACGTAATCAGGGAACACCCAATTTTGCTAAATAGAGCACCTACTCTTCATAGACTTGGAATACAAGCCTTTGAACCAACTTTGATCGAAGGAAAAGCCATTCAACTTCATCCCCTAGTTTGTAAAGCTTACAACGCTGACTTTGATGGCGATCAGATGGCAGTGCATGTTCCTCTTACTTTAGGGGCTCAATTAGAGTGTCGAGCTTTAATGATGGCAAGCAACAATATTCTTTCACCATCTAACGGAAAACCAATTATTGATCCTTCTCAAGATGTAGTTCTTGGTATTTATTACATGACGAGGGAAAAGGTTTCAGCCAAAGGAGAAGGTTCAATTTTTGCTGATATAAACGAAGTCCACAGAGCATATGACAGCGGAAATGTTGATATTCAGGCAAAAGTAAAAGTTAGATTGGCAAATAAAGAATCAGAGTTTAATCTAGTTGATACTACTGTTGGTAGAGCAATTCTTTCTGGAATTCTTCCCAAAGAACTTGATTTTGAACTCATAAATAAACCACTAGACAGCAAGTCAATATCTTCTCTTATCAATATGTCATACAGACACAGTGGGTTGAAGGAGACAGTTATATTTGCAGACAAACTAATGTACTTGGGATATGAGTATTCTACAAAGTCTGGATCCTCAATTTGCGTAGATGATTGTGTAATTCCTACTGACAAAGAGGAAATCATCTCAAGCGCTGAAACTGAAGTAAAAGAAATCGAATCTCAGTATTCATCTGGTCTAGTAACGCAAGGCGAAAAGTACAATAAAGTTATTGATATTTGGTCAAGAGCAAATGAAAAAGTTGCAAGCTCATTAATGGATACAATCTCAACAGAAAAAGTTGAAGATAGAGAAGGAAATTCTGTAGACCAAAAATCCTTTAACTCAGTATTTATGTATCTAGATTCTGGCGCAAGAAGCTCTCCTGCTCAAGTTAGACAACTAGCTGGAATGAGAGGTCTAATGGCTAAACCAGATGGTTCAATAATTGAGACTCCAATTACGGCAAACTTTAGAGAAGGCTTAACAGTTCTACAATATTTCACCTCTACTCATGGTGCTAGAAAAGGTTTGGCAGACACTGCTTTAAAGACAGCCAACTCAGGTTATTTAACAAGAAGATTGGTCGATGTTGCGCAAGATCTAGTAATTAGAGAAGAAGATTGTGAAACAAAAGAAGGTATAGAACTAAGATCAATCATTGAAGGTGGTGAAGTTGTTCAACATTTAAAAGACAGAATTTTGGGTAGAGTTTTAGCTGAATCATTATCTTCAAAAGATGGATCTTTCAAAATTCCTAAAGGCACGTTAATTGATGAGGCTCTAGCTGAACAGATCGAACAAAACAACATAGATATTGCAAAAGTAAGATCTCCAATAACATGTGAAACCAGTTTTGGAATTTGTTCAAAATGCTATGGAAGAGATTTAGGGAGAGGAAATCTAGTAGATCCTGGTGAAGCCGTTGGAATAGTTGCTGCTCAATCGATTGGAGAGCCCGGAACTCAACTTACAATGAGAACTTTCCATATTGGAGGAGCCGCTTCAAGGTCTTCAGAGGAAGACAGAATTCAAGCAAAGTATGATGGGACTGTGAAATTTAGAAATCTAAATTCACTTCAAAATAAATCTAAAAAACAAGTTTGTATTTCTAGATCGGCTGAATTAGTTCTTTTTGATGAGAATGAATCTGAAAAAGAAAGATACAAAATTCCTTACGGAGCCGAAATAAATGTCAACGAAGGTGCTGCTATCAAATCCGGAGAATTGTTGGCAACTTGGGATCCATTAAACCACCCAATAATTTCTGAAGTTAAGGGTAAGGTAAATCTTAAAGATATGGAAAATGGTATTACCATCAGAGAAGTTACCGACGAATTAACAGGCTTATCAAGTGTGGAGATCTTGGATGCGTCTGAAAGAACTTCTGCAGGAAAAGATATGAATCCTATGGTAGTCATAACAGATGCTAAAGGAAAAGAAGTTATGCTTCCTGGAGGTAAAAGACCTGCTGAATATAAGTTAGAACAAAAATCTCTCGTTAATGTAACTGATGGTCAATCTATTGAAATAGGTGACGTTCTTGCAAGAATTCCCAAAGAATCTTCCAAAACAAGAGATATTACTGGAGGACTTCCTAGAGTTGCTGATTTATTCGAAGCAAGACAACCAAAAGAAGTTGCTATTCTTGCTGAAATTAGTGGTGTAGTTTCTTGGGGAAAAGAGACCAAAGGTAAGAGAAGACTAGTTTTAACTGGAAAAGAAGGTAAAGAAGAGATTGTTCGTGAAACTTTAATACCTAAAACAAGAAGTATTAATGTCTTTGAAGGAGAAACCGTCACCAAAGGAGACGTGATAAGTGAAGGTTCCTTGAGCCCGCACGATATTCTTTCTTTGAAAGGAGTTGAAGAACTAACAGAGTATGTGGTTAATGAAATTCAGGATGTTTATCGATTACAGGGTGTTGAAATAAGTGATAAACATATCGAGTGTATCCTTAGACAAATGCTTAGAAAAGTTGAAGTTACTGAATCTGGCAATACAGATCTCATCATAGGAGATCAACTAGAACTTTCAGAGGTATTACAACAAAATAAAAAAGCCTCTTCAGATGGTGGAATTCCAGCTAAATTCAAGCGTCTTTTATTAGGAATTACTAAAGCATCTCTTGCTACAGAGTCTTTTGTTTCAGCTGCATCTTTCCAAGAAACTACAAGAGTTCTTACCGAAGCCTCTGTAACTGGAAAGATAGACAAGTTAAGAGGCCTTAAAGAGAATGTTGTGATAGGAAGGCTTATTCCAGCTGGAACTGGATATGGAGCTTCTCAAGGACAAGCTGATTTAGTCTCAGATATTGAATCCGAGCTCAGCGAAGTAATCGCTGATACTGAGGCTGATCAAAGTGAATCTTCTAGCGAAGAATAGTTTGACCAAATGACAATGTCTCATTAAAATCGCGCACTTAATTATGGCAAGAGTAAATCAATTAATAAGAAAACCTAGAAAGGTTAAGAGAGCTAAAAGTGATGTCCCTGCGTTGGTAGGTTCTCCGCAAAAAAGGGGAGTTTGTACCAGGGTTTATACAACAACTCCAAAAAAACCTAATTCAGCTTTAAGAAAAGTTTGCAAAGTACGATTAACCTCTGGATACGAAGTTATTTCTTACATTGGTGGAGAAGGTCATAATCTTCAAGAACACTCTGTTGTTTTAATAAGAGGTGGTCGAGTTAAAGATCTTCCTGGTGTTAGATATCATACTGTTAGAGGTACACTTGATACTACGGGTGTCGAAGACAGAAAACAACGTAGATCAAAATACGGATCTAAGAGGCCTAAATAATGCCTAGAAAAGGACCAGTTCCAAAAAGAGATGTAATCCCTGATCCAAAATATGGGAATGTAAAACTTGCTAAGTTTGTAAATAACTTAATGCAAAGAGGAAAAAAGAGCACAGCTGAAAAAATCATCTACTCTGCCTTAGATCAAGTATCTTCTAAATCAAAGAGAGATCCGCTTGAAGTTTTTGAAGAAGCATTAGATCAAGTTGGTCCTCAAGTTGAAGTTAAATCCAGAAGGGTTGGTGGTGCTACCTATCAGGTCCCTTTAGAAGTAAAAACTTCAAGACGTCTTGCTTTGGCTATGAGATGGATCGTTTCAAGTGCCAAGAAAAGATCTGAAAAAAATATGTCTACAAAACTTGCTGGCGAATTGATTGATGCTGCTGACGGAAGAGGAGAGGCAGTAAAAAAACGTCAGGATACTCATAAAATGGCCGAAGCAAACAAAGCTTTCTCTCACTTTAGATTTTAATAAATGTCTGCAAGAAAAGTTCCTTTAAACCTTTATAGAAATATTGGCATTTGCGCGCACGTTGATGCAGGGAAGACTACAACAACTGAAAGGATTCTTTTTTATACTGGAATATCACACAAAATAGGTGAAGTTCATGATGGCGCTGCCACAATGGACTGGATGGAACAAGAACAAGAGAGGGGTATTACCATTACTTCAGCTGCTACGACTTGTTTTTGGAAAGGTATGAGGAGTCAATTTAATGAACACAGAATTAACATTATAGATACTCCAGGACACGTTGATTTTACGATTGAAGTAGAAAGATCATTAAGAGTTTTGGATGGTGCTGTAGTTGTCTTTTGCGGAAGCTCTGGCGTAGAACCTCAATCAGAAACTGTCTGGAGGCAAGCAAACAGATACAAAGTTCCTAGAATAGCTTTTGTAAACAAAATGGACAGAGCTGGAGCTGACTTTTTAAGAGTTGTTGGTCAAATTAAAGATAGGCTAGGCGCTACTCCTGTTCCGATACAACTCCCAATAGGTGCAGAAGATGATTTCAAAGGAATCATTGATTTGATGAGAATGAAAGCTCTCTACTGGGATGGAGATGATATGGGAACATCCTACAGAGAAGAAGATATCCCATCAGACCTTCTTGATCAGTCAAATGAATATAGAGAAGCAATGCTTGAGTCAGTTGCAGAAGCAAGTGAAGAGTTAATGGAAAAATATTTAGAAAATGGCGACTTAACTCTTGAAGAAATAATTCAAGGTATCAGGACTAGAACTTTGAACAATGAAATTGTTCCTACTATATGTGGTTCTGCCTTTAAGAATAAAGGTGTTCAACCAATGTTGGATTGTGTAATTGATTTTCTTCCTTCGCCTGACGAAGTAGAAGCGATACAAGGTATTTTGGAAGATGAGGAAACGACCGATCAAAGATCATCCAGTGATGAAGAGCCTTTTTCTGCTTTGGCCTTTAAAATTGCGACAGACCCTTTTGTTGGAACTTTAACATTTGTAAGAGTTTATTCTGGTGTTTTAAATTCTGGAGATGCTGTTTATTCTCCCGCAAAAAGATCCAAAGAGAGAATCGGAAGAATGCTTCAGATGCATGCCAACAATAGAAGTGAAATATCAGAAGTAAGAGCAGGAGACATAGCCGCAGTTATTGGTTTGAAAGACGTAACAACAGGAGATACCTTATGCGATCTTAAAAAACCAATTATCCTAGAAAAAATGACTTTCCCTGAACCTGTTATTTCAGTTGCAGTTGAACCTAAAACAAAAACAGACCAAGAAAAAATGTCTACAGCCTTAGGAAGACTTGCTCAAGAAGACCCATCTTTTAGAGTGAATTCCGATGAAGAGTCGGGTCAGACAATTATTTCTGGTATGGGAGAACTTCATCTAGATGTACTTGTCGATAGAATGAAGAGGGAATTTGATGTTGAAGCTAACATCGGTAAACCTCAAGTAGCATACCGAGAAACAATTAAGAAAGATGTTGAATCTGAAGGAAAATTTGTCAGACAATCTGGAGGAAAGGGCCAATACGGTCACGTTTGGTTGAAAATAGAGCCTTTAACAGAAGTTGAAAAAGAAGATGAAAATGAAGTGTTTCAGTTTGTGAATAAAATTGTTGGAGGAACCATTCCAAGAGAATTCATTCCAGCCGTCGAAAAAGGCGCCTTCGAACAAATGCAATCAGGAATATTAGGCGGTTTTCCTTTAATCGATGTAAAAGTAACGGTTTATGATGGATCTTTTCATGATGTAGATTCTTCAGAAATTGCTTTTAAAGTTGCCTCCTCGATGGCTTTAAAAGATGGAGCATTAAAAGCTAATCCAGTCATCCTTGAACCAATCATGAAGCTGGAAGTTGTAACTCCTGAAGAGTATATGGGCGATGTTGTTGGAGATTTAAATAGAAGAAGAGGAATAGTCCAGGGTATGAATGACATTCATGCTGGAAAGGTTCTAGATGGAGAAGTTCCACTTGCAGAAATGTTTGGTTATGCAACTGATTTAAGGTCTGCTACTCAAGGAAGAGCAACTTTCACCATGGAACCTTTGAAGTATTCTGAAGTCCCTGCAAATGTTGCAGAAGCACTCATAAATAAAGGTTAATTTCTTATTGACAGTCTCCAAGGGCAGGCATAGAATTGCCGCTCTTTTGCGTATTTATATGTAAAAGACCGATTTTTTTCGGAACGTTCTTTAAAAATTTTGTTGTTAAATAGAGGTAAGCTTTGCAAAGCCAAAATATAAGAATTCGTCTAAAAGCTTTTGATAACAAGCTGATAGATAAGTCTGCAAAAGAAATTGTAGAGACTGTAAAAAGAACTGGCGCAGTTGTTAAAGGACCTATTCCCATGCCTGTGAGAAAAAGGCAAACAACAATTTTAATTTCTCCCCATAAAGATAAGGATGCTCGTGATCAATACGAGATTAGAACTTACAAACGTATTATGGACATAATCAAACCTACTGAAAAAACGGTGGATGCACTCATGAAACTAGATCTTTCTGCTGGTGTAGACGTACAAATATCTTTGGATGAACTCAACTAAAAAATGATTGGATTAATTGCAAGAAAAGAAGGAATGAGTAGGGTTTTCACTGATGAAGGAAAGTCTGTTCCTGTTACGGTTTTAAAAATTCATTCAAATGTTGTTTCTCAGATTAAAACTTCTGAAAAAGATGGTTACGATGCCATTCAAATATCAGCGGTAGAGCAATCGGAAAAAAATCAATCTAAAGCTGAAATAGGTCATTTGAAAAAAAACAATATTTCCTTCAAAAAACTTTCTCAAGAATTTTCCTTAAATCTAAGTGAAGAAGAAAATCTTGATATAGGTTCAGAAATAAAAGCCGATATATTTGAGGAGGGTCAATTTGTTGATGTAATAGGAACGACAAAGGGAAAAGGCTTTGCAGGTACAGTTAAAAGGTGGAATTTCGCAACTCAAGATGCTACCCACGGAAACTCTCTTGCTCATAGAAAACCTGGTTCAATTGGACAATGCCAAACTCCTGGAAGAGTTTGGAAAGGGAAAAAAATGTCAGGACATATGGGTAATGTAAAACAAACTACACAAAATCTAAAAGTCCAAAAAATTGATTTGGAAAATAACTTCATTTTAATCAAGGGAGCTGTTCCTGGTCCAAATGGATCAGAAGTTACCATTAAACCGGCAACTAAAAAATCATGAAATTACCTTTTTTAAAATCTTCTAAAACAACTGAGGCTGAAGTTTCAGAAAAAATCTTTGGAGTTGAGATAAATAAAGATCTTATCGCTCAACTCATTAAAATCTATATTGAAAATAGTCACCCTGGCACAAAGGCCCAAAAAAATAGATCTGCTGTTAGAGGAGGTGGAAAAAAACCTTGGCGTCAAAAGGGAACAGGAAGAGCTAGAGCGGGAACATCTAGAAGTCCTCTTTGGCGTGGTGGAGGAGTTGTATTTCCTGCTTCAACTAAATCAGCAAAACCAAAAAAATTAAATAAGAAAATGTATAAATCTGCAATGCGCTCCATTTTTTCGTCTCTAGCAAAAGAAAATAGAGTTTTTTTATCTGACCAAATCAATATAGAAAACCCAAAGACTAAAGATTTTGTAGATTTTCTAAAGAAAAATGAACTTAAAGAGGGCCTGTTTATTGTTGATGAAATTTCAAACAATCTTAGTTTAGCTTCAAGAAACTTACCAAATGTAAATGTAACCAACTTGAATACTTTGAATCCTATTAATTTATTGAAGTTTAACTCAGTAGTGATTGCAGAAAATTGTCTTAACCTTATTGAAGAGAAATTATCGTGAGCAATATTATTCCAAACAAAATTATCGAATCAGCTTTAGTTTCTGAGAAGTCTTCTTTGGTTGGACAAAACGCAAATACATATGTATTCAAAGTGAATACCTCTGCAACAAAAAATCAAGTAAAAAAAGCTATAGAAGCAAAATTTGATGTAAATGTTACTAAGGTGAATATTCTGAATGTTAAAGGGAAGACAAAACGAATGATGAATCTTAGAGGGAAGATTAGAAAAAAATCTGATTGGAAAAAAGCCTATGTTTCATTAAAACCAGAACAACGAATAGAGATTATTCAAGAATAAAATGGCAGTAGTAAAGGCAAAACCAACATCACCAGGAAGAAGATTTAGAAGCCTTCAAACTGGAAAAGATTTATACAAAGGCAGGCCTTTGTCCTCACTTGTAACTAAGAAAAGTAAAACCGGTGGTAGAAACAATGCGGGAAGAATCACAACACGCCACATTGGTGGGGGACATAAGCAACACTATAGGATTATTGATTTCAAAAGGAACAAGGATAATATCCCCGCAAAGGTAGAGAGAATCGAATACGATCCCAATAGGTCAGCATATATAGCTTTATTGCTTTATAACGACGGGGAAAGAAGATACATAATTGCTCCTAAAAACCTAAAAGTAAATGATCAGGTAATTTCTGGAGAAAAGGCATCGGTAAATGTCGGAAATACCCTGGTTTTAAAAGATATCCCTGTTGGAACAATTCTTCACTGTGTGGAGCTGAAACCAGGAAAAGGAGCACAACTCGCCAGAAGCGCAGGTACCTACGTACAGTTTGTTGCTAAAGAAGGTCAATACGCAACTCTAAGACTTAAAAGCGGTGAGGTTAGAAAGGTTTTGACTGAATGCAGAGCAACAATTGGAGAAGTCTCAAATCAAGAACATTCTTTAAAATCTTTCGGTAAAGCTGGTGCAAAAAGATGGATTGGAGTGAGACCCACAGTTAGAGGAGTAGCAATGAACCCGATTGACCATCCTCATGGAGGTGGTGAGGGAAAAACATCTGGAGGAAGACATCCTGTTTCTCCATGGGGCGTTCCTACTAAAGGATACAGAACCAGAAGCAATAAAAGAACAGATTCAGTAATTGTTAGGAGAAGAAAGAAGTAATGGTTAGATCGGTAAAAAAAGGTCCTTTTGTAGATCATCATCTTGAAGAAAAAGTTCAAAAGGCGATTGAAGAAAAGAGCAAAAGACCAATCAAAACTTGGTCAAGGAGATCAATGATTACACCTGAAATGGTGAACTTGACTATTGCAGTCCACAATGGTCGCGCTCACGTACCAATTCTTATCAAAGAGGACATGGTTGGACATAAGTTAGGAGAATTTGTCCCAACAAGAACATTCAAAATGCACTCAGGAGACAGACAAGCGGGTGAATTATGACTGAAGTAAAAGCAAAGCTTAGTAGATTAACTGTTTCACCTTACAAAGTAAGGTTGGTAGCTGATCAAATTAGAGGAAAGAGGGTTGAAGAGGCTATAGACATATTATCTTTCAGCAAGAAATCTTCTGCATCAAATGTACTAAAGCTTTTGGAGTCAGCAATTGCAAATGCCGAAAACAATAAAGGTTTGGATATTGACGATCTTTTTGTTTCAGAAATCAAAGTTGATGAATCTTTTATTCTTAAAAGAATCCAAGCAAGAGCTAGGGGAAGAGCAGACAGAATTCAAAAACGCAGTTGTCATGTAAACATTACCTTAGGGAGTGAAAAAAACTAAATGGGACAAAAAGTAAATCCGATAGGAATTCGATTAGGAATCTCGCGAAAGCACAACTCAACTTGGTATGCTGAAAAAGACAAGTATCAAGAACTTTTGCTTAATGATTTCGCTGTGAGAGAGTTTCTAAAAAAAGAACTTGATAATTCTTTTGTAAGCAAAATTGAAATTGAACGTCCTTCACAAAGTGGAAAAGTAACCATCCATACTTCAAGACCAGGAATGATTATTGGAAAAAAAGGTGAGGACATAGATCGTTTAAGGGATGAGCTTACAAAGTTAATGGAAGTTCCAGTCAGCTTAAATATACAAGAGATAAGAAAACCTGATTTAGATGCTCAACTGGTTGCTGCAAATATTGCGGTTCAACTTGAAAGACGTGCAATGTTTAGAAGGGTTATTAAAAGAGCTGCACAAAATACTATGCGTCAAGGTGCTCAAGGAGTAAAAGTTAGAGTTGCAGGAAGATTAGGGGGCGCAGAAATTGCAAGAGCCGAATGGCATAAAGAAGGAAGAGTACCTCTTCATACTCTTAGAGCAGATATAGACTATGGTCTTGCAGAAGCAAAAACAACTTATGGAATCATTGGGGTAAAAGTTTGGATTTGTAGAGGTGAAATATCTACTAAACCTAAAAAAACCGATAACTAAAAATTATGTTTCAACCTAAAAGAACAAAATATAGAAAACAAATGAAGGGCCGCAATAGAGGTCTTGCCCAAAAGGGTAATTCTTTAGATTTCGGTGCCTTCGGTCTAAAAGCCACGTCTCGAGGACAAATTACTTCAAGACAAATTGAGGCTGCAAGAAGAGCTATGACAAGACATGTTAAGAGAGGTGCAAAAATTTGGATAAGAATCTTCCCCGACAAGCCAATTACAAAAAAACCTCTCGAAGTTAGACAAGGTAAAGGTAAAGGAAATGTTGAATATTGGGTTTGCCCTATAAAACCAGGAAGAATCCTATATGAGATGGAAGGAGTTGATGAATCAATCGCAAGAGAAGCTTTGGCTTTAGCAGCTGCAAAATTACCTGTAGGAACAAAATTTGTTCAAAGGAGATCGGTTTAATGGCCAAGAAAAAAGCAAACTTATCTGAAATTGAAAAACTCAATATGGAGTATTTAGATTTGAAATTAAAAAATAGTTCGGGCTCGCTTAAAGAGACTCACAAACTATCGGAATTAAGAAAAGATATAGCTAGATTAAAAACCAAGGAAAGAATGGGAATAGAAAAATGAGTGAAGTAATTGAAAGAACTTTGGTCGGGTCAGTTGTTAGTATTTCTGGAGATAAGTCTAGGGTAGCTCTAATTCAGAGAAGTGTTAAACATAAAACATTAGGAAAAATTATAAAACGCTCATCAAAAATCAGCTTCCATGATGAAGATAATTCTAGCAATTTAGGGGATAAGGTAAAAATTATGGAATGCAAGCCTTACTCAAAATCCAAATCTTGGAAACTTATCGAAGTGCTTAGAGTATTTGAGGGAGTTGAATAAAATGATTCAAACTCAGACCATTTTAGAAATTGCAGATAACAGTGGAGCAAGGAAAGTTATGTGTATAAAAGTTCTTGGTGGCTCGAAAAGAAGATACGCCCGAGTTGGAGACATTATAAAAGTCGCTATAAAAGAAGCTATTCCAACTGGAAGAGTAAAAAAAGGGCAGGTTGCTGAAGCAGTCGTAGTTAGAACTAAAAAAGATATTAAAAGAGAAGACGGTTCGAGCATAAGATTTGATGATAATGCAGCAGTCTTAGTTAATACGCAAAAACAGCCAATTGGCACTAGAATTTTCGGGCCTGTCTCTAGAGAGCTTAGAAGTAAAGATTTCATGAGAATTATTTCTCTTGCTCCGGAGGTCATTTAATTATGAAAAAACTTAGAACTGGAGATGAGGTTATTGTGATATCTGGAAAAGATACTGGAAAAACTGGAACTCTTTCTAAATTTATTTCAGAAACAAAATGCATTGTTTCTGGAGTTAAAATCGTTAAAAAACATCAGAAGCCTAACCCTCAACTCAATATTCAAGGGGGAATTCTTGAAAAAGAATCACCAATTGATGTTTCTAATTTAGCTATCTACAACAAGAAATCAAAAAAAGCAGACAAAATTAATATTGAAATCAAAAAAGATAAAAAAATAAGAGTATTTAAATCGGATGGAAAAGAAATCAAATGAGCACTTCAATTTTAAAGAAAACTTATCTTGAAAAGGCAGTTCCAAACTTAAAGGAATCTTTAGGTTTTAAGTCAAATATGGCAGTACCTAAAATTACTAAAGTAACTCTCAACATGGGTCTGGGGCCTGATGCAGTAAATGACAGAAAAGTTATTGATACTGCAATCGAAGATCTAAGACTCATTTCTGGTCAGCAGCCAGTAAAAACGCTTGTAAGAAAGTCAGTAGCAAGTTTTAAAATTAGAGATGGCTATCCTATAGGTTGCAAAGTAACCCTAAGAGGGGAAAGAATGTACGATTTTCTAGATAGACTCTTGAATATCGCAATTCCAAGAGAAAGAGATTTCAGAGGACTTAGCGTTAAATCTTTTGATGGACAAGGTAATTACACCATGGGAATAAAAGAGCATATTATTTTCCCGGAAATTGATTATGACAAAGTCCAAAAAATCAGAGGTATGGATATAAGTATTACTACTTCTGCGAGAAACGATGAAGAAGGCTTGTCCTTACTTAAAGAACTAAATTTTCCATTTGTTAGCTGAGGTATAAAAATGGCAAAAAAATCAATGATTGCAAGAGAAATAAAGAGACAAAAAACAGTTGAACGCTTTGCTGCTAAAAGGGCAGAGCTAAAAAAGATAATTGCAGATTCTCAATCTTCTGATGAAGATAAGTTTGCTGCTAGAGAGAAATTGCAAAAACTTCCAAGAGATGCAAATCCAATTCGTCTTCAAAGAAGATGTCAAATAACAGGAAGACCTCATGCTGTATACAGAAAATTTGGTCTTTCAAGAAATAAATTAAGAGAATTAGCTATGAGAGGAGATGTTCCAGGATTAGTAAAATCAAGCTGGTAAGAATTATGAGTATGCAAGATCCAATTTCAGACATGATAGCAAGAGTTAAAAATGCTCAATCTAGAGGTCATAAAGAAGTACTTCTTGATTCCTCTAAAATTAAGTTCGGTATATGTAAGGTTCTCGAATCAGAAGGTTATATTAAAAAAGTCGAGCTAGTAGGAGAACAGCCCAAGCAGGAAATTAAAATTACTCTTAAATATTTCGAGGATTTACCTGTTATCAAAGAATTTGACAGAGCAAGCAAACCAGGGCTTCGCAAGTACTTTTCCTCTGATCAAATTCCTCCTGTTAAAGGAGGTTTGGGTACGGCCATCATGACAACCAGTAAGGGAATCATTACCAGCGAACAAGCAAAAAAAGAAAAAGTGGGTGGCGAACTAATCTGTACGGTATTTTAAAATGGCAAGAAATATAAATAGAAAATTACTTCTTTCTGATGGCGCAAAAGCGTCAATAGCTGAAGACGTTCTATCGATTTCTGGAGCAAAGGGAGAGCTTTCTCTAAATGTGCATGACACTGTAAAAGTTTCTTTAGAAGAGGATTCAATTCTCTTTAACCCAAAAGACTTGGAGGACAAAACCTCTGTTTCAATGACAAGTACCATGAGATCTCTTACCTTGAATATGATAGAAGGTGTCACTAAAGGTTTTGAAAAAAAACTTGAAATTAATGGCGTCGGTTACAGGGTAAAAGTATCAGGAGCAAATCTTGAACTCTCACTTGGCTATTCACATCCAATTAATTACAAACTGCCTGATGGAGTTACTGCTGAAGCTCCTACCAATACAGAATTAGTATTGACATCTACTAACAAACAACTTCTAGGTGATACGGCCTCAGAGATAAGAGCCTTTAGACCTCCGGAACCTTACAAAGGAAAAGGAGTTAAATATTCCGATGAACATATAAAAAGAAAAGAATCTAAGAAAACTGCCTAAGATGAAAAAGATTGAAGCAAGAAATAGAAGAGCAAGAAAACTAAGAAGTCTATCTGAAGGCCTTAATGTTAATAGGCTAGCTATATTTAGATCTGCAAAACATATATATGCTCAAGTTTTTTCAGTTGACGGAAAACAAATACTTGCACAGGCTTCCTCACTAGATAAAGAGTTAAAAGCTACCAACGGAGGAAACGTTGAGGCAGCTGAGAAGGTTGGAGAGTTAGTTGCAAAAAGGGCAATTGAGCAAGGGATAAAAAAAGTTACTTTTGATAGGTCTGGCTATAAATATCATGGAAGAGTGAAGTCGCTTGCTCATGGTGCTAGGTCTCAGGGATTAGAATTTTAGAGAAGAATATGGAAGAAAATTTTGAACAAACAACAGAAGTTTTAGAAGAAAAACTAGTTGGCGTAAACAGAGTTGCCAAAGTTGTTAAAGGAGGAAGACTATTTGGTTTTACTGCCTTAACTGTAGTAGGTGACGGAAAGGGAAAAGTTGGATTTGGTAGAGGAAAAGCAAGGGAAGTGCCTATAGCAATTCAAAAAGCATTAGAAAGTGCTAGAAGAAATATGGTTAATGTTGACCTTAATGGATCAACTATTCATTACGCAGTTAAAGCTAAACATGGATCGGCAACTGTTTACATGCAGCCTGCTTCACCCGGTACAGGAATTATCGCTGGAGGAGCAATGCGAGCAGTCTTAGAGCTTGCTGGCGTAAAAGACGTATTAGCAAAATCATATGGCTCGACAAATCAAATTAATGTTGTAAGAGCTACATTCAAAGGCTTGTCGGAAATAGAATCACCAGAAAAAGTTGCATTAAGAAGATCAAAATAATTATGGCTGAAGAAAAAACAATTTCCGTAAAACAAATTAAAAGCGTTACTGGTTCTAAAAGAAACCAGAGACTTTCTTTAAAGGGATTGGGCTTAAAAAAAATCAATCATGTTGTGCAAGTAAAAAACACAAAAGAAAATCTTGGCATGATAAACAAATGTAGACATTTAATAGAGGTAATTGAAGAATAATGAAGCTTAATGAATTAAATCCTAATTTAAAAAATAAACCCGCTAAAAGAGTTGGCCGAGGAGCAGGTTCTGGCCTAGGCAAAACTTCTGGTAAAGGGCATAAAGGTCAAAAAGCAAGATCTGGTGGAAAGGTTCGTCCTGGATTTGAAGGCGGACAAATGCCAATTCAACAAAGATTACCTAAATTTGGTTTTACTTCTAGATCATCAAAATACAAAACACATATCAAGCTTGGGGATCTAAACAATTTATCTGAAGACATTATTGATTTAGACGTTTTAAAGGCAAATAAACTGATTTCAAGAATTACAAAAGAAGTTAAGGTAATTAATTCTGGTGAGTTAAAAAAAGCCATCAAAATAAAAGGTCTAAAAATTTCAAAAACTGCTTCAGAAGAAGTTAAAAAATCTGGAGGCGAGGTAGGTTAATGTCGGCTATTAATCCGAAATCATCTGGCCTTTCAGAACTTTGGTCAAGACTGAGATTTGTCTTACTAGCACTTATCATTTATAGGATTGGAACTCACATACCTGTTCCTGGAATAGACCCTGTAAAAATTTCTTCCTTGTTCGACCAAAATCAAGGAACTTTGCTTGGCTTGTTCAATATGTTTTCCGGGGGTGCTTTGGAAAGAATGAGCATCATGGCTCTTAACGTCGTTCCTTATATTACTGCGGCTATTGTCATGAATCTTCTAGAAGCAACTACTCCAAGTTTAAAGAAAATGTTCAGGCAAGAAGGAGAACAAGGCAGGAGAAAAAGAACACACTATGTGCGTTTAGGAACTTTGCTTCTAGCAATATTTCAATCTATGGGATTTGCGATTGCTCTTTCTTCTCAAGGAATGGCAATAGACCCTGGTACCATGTTCATTTTTACTGCGGTGGTTTCTTTCGTTACAGGCACAATGTTTTTAGTTTGGCTTGGAGAGCAAGTAAATGAAAGAGGAATTGGAAATGGTATTTCACTAATTATTTTTGCAAGTATTGTATCTGGTTTGCCAAGTGCGATTGGACAATCTTTTGAAGGGGCAAGACAAGGAGAAATAAGTCTCATCTTGCTTCTTACAGTTGCCTTTATGGCGATACTTGCCATTTCTTTCATAGTTTGGGTAGAAAGAGCTCAGAGAAGAGTTACTGTAAATTATGCAAGAAGAAATCCTAATCAAATGGCAATGGGACAAGCTTCGCATGTTCCATTAAAAGTTAATATGTCAGGAGTGATTCCCGCTATTTTTGCAAGCAGTATAGTCCTTTTTCCAGCGTCAATTAGTTCTTGGTTTGGACAAAGTGAAGGGATGGAGTGGCTACAAGAAGTATCTTTGGCATTAAGTCCCGGACAACCTTTATATGTAGTTGTGTTTTCTATTTTGATAGCTTATTTTTGCTTTTTTTACACTGCGATACAGTTTCCAGCAAAAGATATTTCAGACAATTTGAAAAGGTCTGGTGGCTTCCTTCCAGGAATTAGACCGGGAGGTCATACGGAAGAATACATTGATAATGTTATGTCTAGACTAACAGTCTGGGGGTCCATTTATATGATAATGATTTGTTTATTACCCCAATTTTTAATTGTTTCTGCAAACGTTCCTTTTTACTTGGGAGGAACTTCACTTTTAATTGCAGTAGTAGTGGTAATGGACTTCATGGCTCAGGTACAATCACACCTTTTATCGAGTCAGTATCAGTCTTTGATGAAGAAAGCTAACTTGAAAGGGTTTAAAAGATAAAATGAAAGTAAGAGCATCAGTAAAAAAAATATGCAAAGATTGCAAGCTTGTTAAGAGAAGAGGCACAGTTTATGTAATCTGTAAAACTGATCAAAAACACAAACAGAGGCAAGGATAATGGCAAGGGTAGCTGGAGTAAACATACCTGACAAAAAGCAGGCTTGGATATCTTTAACACATATTTTCGGAATAGGTAGAACCACTGCCTTGAAAATTTGTGAAACGACAGGTATTAAGTTTGATACAAAGATTTCTGCATTAAACGAACAAGAATTAGAGAAGTTGAGAAAAGAAGTAGGTAACTTTCTCGTAGAAGGAGACCTAAGAAGAGAGGTTAGCACCAACATCAAAAGATTAATGGACCTGGGTACTTTAAGGGGCATCAGGCATAGAAAAAGACTACCTGTAAGAGGTCAAAGAACAAAGACAAATGCTAGGACTCGAAAAGGGCCTAGAAAACCAATTAGAAGATAATTATGGCAAAAGAGAAAGGAAAGAAAACGAAAAATTCTAAGTCAGTTGCAAGCGAAGGGGTAGCTCACATTCTTGCAACCTTTAACAATACGATTATTAATATTACCGATAAAAAAGGTAATACGATCTCCTGGTCAAGTTCAGGCGCAAATGGATTTAAAGGCTCAAGAAAAAGTACTCCTTTTGCTGCTCAAATCGCAGCAACCAAAGCAGGAGAACAAGCTATGAATTTAGGCTTGTCGGAAGTGGAAGTGGAAGTTTCAGGCCCAGGATCTGGTAGAGAGTCAGCGGTAAGAGCTTTAAATGGTTGTGGTCTGAAAATTACAAAAATTTCAGACGTCACACCTATTCCTCACAATGGTTGTAGACCACCTAAAAAGAGAAGAGTGTAATCATGGCAAGATATAGAGGACCTAAAATTAAGCTTTCTAGAAGAGAAGGTACCGATCTTCAACTTAAAAGCGGATATAGATCTTATGAATCTAAGGCTAGGTCAGAAAATCCGCCTGGCGTCCATGGATTAAGAAGAGGTAGGCTTTCAGATTATGGTATGCAATTAAGAGAAAAGCAGAAAGTTAAAAGAATGTATGGCGTCCTTGAAAAACAGTTTAGAAATTATTACAAAAGAGCAGCTCGTCAGAAGGGCGAAACCGGTACTAATTTATTGCTTTTTTTAGAGAAAAGACTTGATAACGTTCTTTACAGACTTGGTTTTGCATCAACTAGAGCCGAGGCAAGACAACTAGTCAGTCATAAATCTGTCTTAGTGAATGGAAAAACAGTAAATATTCCGTCTTATCAGGTTGCTGAAGGCGATGAGATTTCAATAGCGGAAAAATCGCAGTCGCAAAAAAGAATTACACAGGCTATATCTTTAAGCGAACAAAGAGAAGAATGTGAATGGGTATCAGTAGATAAATCTAAATTTACCGGTACTTTTAAAAATTTACCTACGAGAGAGTTGCTAAGTAGTGAAATAAACGAAAACTACATAGTAGAGCTTTACTCAAGGTAAAAAATCTAAATTTGAGGATCATATGACAGACAATTTTGACATTATCAAGGATTTCTTAACTCCAAAAGAAATTATCGTTGAGGAAGTTAATCCTAATCATTCAAAAATTATATTAGAGCCTTTGGAAAGAGGATTTGGCCATACATTAGGAAATGCTTTAAGAAGAATTATTCTATCTTCTATACCCGGCTCATGTGTTGCTGAAGCAAAAATTGATGGGGTGTTGCATGAATTCTCAACAATTGATGGGGTTGCAGAAGACGTGATAAACATACTTTTAAATTTAAAAGGTATAGCCGTACGAATGATGGATGTTGAAGAAGCAGAACTATCTGTTGAGAAATCCGGAACGGGTAAGTTAACTGCAGGAGATTTTGAACTTCCTGCTGGTGTTGAAATTATTAACCCAGATCATCAGATTGCAACTCTTGCTGATAACGGCAGTATAAAAATGTCTATCAAAGTTAAAAAAGGTAGAGGTTACGATCCAGTAATAATCAGTGCTACTGAGGAAGGTGAAAGTAAAGAAGTTGGATTGTTAAGACTAGATGCTTCTTATTCACCAATAGAAAAGGTTGCTTATCAAGTTGAAAACACAAGGGTAGAAAACAGAACAGATCTAGATAAGCTTATTTTAGATGTTCACACTAATGGCACAATTGACCCAGAAGAAATTTTGAGATTAGCAGCAACTATTTTACAAAGACAACTGATTGCATTTGCTGAACTAGGGTTTGAAACCGAAGAGGAAGAGGAAGAAGAGATTCCTCCAGTTGATCCAATTATGCTTCGCCCTGTTGATGAATTAGAGCTTACTGTTAGATCGGCAAATTGTTTGAAAGTAGAAAAAATTTATTACATTGGTGATCTTGTTACTAGAAAAGAATCAGATTTATTAAAAACACCAAACCTTGGAAGAAAGTCTTTGAATGAAATTAAAGATGTATTAGCAGCTAGAGGATTATCTTTGGGATTGGAACTAGATAACTGGCCGCCTTCAAATATAGAAAGTTAATGAGTAATTTAAAAAAAGGCAGAACCTTTGGAAGAAATAGCTCCAGAAGAAAGGCGTTGTTTCAAGCTTTAGCTATTTCTTTAATAGAACATGAAGGGATTAAAACAACTTTACCCAAAGCTAAAGAATTAAGGGCATTCATTGAGCCATTAATAACTCTTGCTAAAGACGATTCTGTCAGCAATCGAAGACTAGCTTTTTCAAAGATAAGAAATAAGTCTGCAGTAGGGAAACTTTTTTCTGACTTAGGTCCAAGATTTAAAGATAGGCCTGGAGGCTATTCCAGAATTATTAAGATCGGTTTTAGAAAAGGAGATGCTGCTCCGATTGCTTTTATTGAACTCGTAGACAGAACTATCGAAGACGAAATTGTAGTCGATACTCCAGCAGAGTCAGACAAAGCCTAAGCCACAATTTTTATAAAAACTTTCCAGTATAGGACTTTTTGCATTTAGCTAGCTGATTAGTATCTCCAGCAGCAACTATTTCTCCTCCACCATTCCCACCTTCAGGCCCAATATCAATAATCCAATCAGAGTTTCTGATTACATCTAAGTTATGTTCAATCACAACAATTGTGTTTCCTTGAGAGTTTAATTTTTGTAAAACGTCCATTAGTAGCTGGACATCATGAAAGTGTAAACCTGTTGTGGGTTCGTCTAATAAATAGATTGTTTTACCTGTAGAAGTTTTAGAAAGTTCTTTAGCTAGCTTAACTCTTTGAGCCTCTCCCCCAGATAAAGTGGTAGCTGGCTGTCCTAACCTCAAATAGCCAAGTCCTACTTGGTTTAAAGTATCGAGTTTTTTTTTGATTTTTGGGACGGCTTCAAAAAATATAGAAGCTTGTTCAACAGTCATATTTAAAACTTCTGAGATATTCTTACCTTTATATTTAACTGTTAAGGTTTCGTTGTTGTATCTCTTTCCATTACATACATCGCATTTAACATAAACATCTGGAAGAAAGTGCATTTCTACTTTTATCATTCCATCTCCTTCACAGGCTTCACATCTTCCTCCTCTGACATTGAAACTAAACCTACCGGGTTTGTACCCTTTGGCTCTAGCCTCTTGCGTTCCAGCAAAAAGTTCTCTTATTGGAGTGAAAATACCTGTATAAGTTACTGGGTTAGATCGCGGGGTTCTTCCGATGGGGCTTTGACTTATTTCAATAACTTTATCGACAAGTTCCGTTCCTTCTATTTTCTCAAAAGCCTCAGTTTTCATGGAGCTTTTACTTAAAATATTCGACAGGGCGGGATAGAGCGTTTGATTTATCAAGGTAGACTTTCCAGAACCGGAGACACCTGTAATAGAAATTATATTTCCGAGAGGAATTTCCAAATCTACATTTTTTAGGTTATTTCCTGTACATCCGGATAACTTGATTTTTCCTTTATCTGTTATTTTTTTCTTTTTTTCTATTTGAATTCTTTTTTTTCCAAAAACATATTGAGAAGTAAGAGAATTTTTGGCTTTCTTTAGAGATTCAACATTTCCAGAGAAACAAACTTCTCCTCCATGGATTCCTGCTTTTGGACCTATATCTATAATGTGGTCAGCTTCTTCAATTGTTTCTTGATCATGTTCTACAACGATTACAGTATTTCCTAGTTCTTTGAGTCTTTTTAAAGTAGATAAAAGTTTTTTGTTATCTCTTTGATGTAAGCCTATAGAAGGTTCATCAAGTATGTATGTTACTCCCACCAAGCCGGCACCAATTTGTGAAGCAAGCCTTATTCTTTGGGCTTCACCCCCACTCAAAGTTTCTGCGCTTCTAGAAAGAGTAAGGTAGTTAAGACCAACATCAGATAGGAATGTTAAGCGCTCTTTTATTTCTTTAATAATTTTTATTGCAATTTCTCCCTTGACCCCTGTCAGAGTTAGTTTTTTAAAAAAACTAAGAGCATCACCGATTGTCATGCCTACAATTTCAGGTAATGAAAATTTATTTATAAATACACTTCTTGCTTCTAAGTTTAATCTAGTTCCGTTGCACTCATCACAGAGGGTATTCGTCATAAACTTTGCATAATATTCTCGTCTAAAATTCGAATCAGTATCTCCAAGTCTTCTTTCAATATTTCTTACAACACCTTCAAAAGGCTTGAAGATCTCTCTTTTAAAACCTCTTTTAGAAACATAACTAAAGTCAACTTCATCTTTGCTTCCATATAAGACGATATCTTTTTCTTTTTCTAATAAATCTTCGAAAGGTGTATCTAGAGAAAAACCAAATTTTTGACTAACTCTATTTAATAAATATCTATTGTGATAAGTGTGACTAGCATCCCAGTCCTTAATAGCTCCCTGATTAAGACTAAGCTCGGGTCTGACAATTAATTTTGATAAATCTATTTTTGATTTATATCCCAAACCATCACAAGATGGACAAGCACCAGATGGACTATTAAATGAAAACAATCTCGGCTCTAATTCTTGAATACTAAAGCCACATTTAGGGCAGGCCATTTTCGTTGAAAATGCATCAAAACTTTTTTCATCATCCATATCCTGAATTTCTACCAACCCATTAGACTCAGAGACACACGTCTCTAAAGACTGTATGAGACGACTATTGTTTTTTGAGTCAATAGTTAGTCTATCAATCACAATGGATATTGAATGTTTTTTATTTTTATCTAACTTGATTTGATCGCTTAAATCATAAACTGCACCATTTACGGTTACTCTCACATATCCTTTCATGAGGAGATCATTAAATAAGTTCAAATGCTCTCCTTTTTGCTCTTTAATTACAGGAGCTAAAATGAAAACTCTTTTTTTGTTAAAAGTTTTTAGTATTTTTTTACCTATTTGATCAATGGTCTGACCTTCAAGAGAAATATTGTGGTCCAAGCATTTTGCAGTTCCTGATCGTGCATAAAGCAGTCTAAGATAATCATAAATTTCCGTCACAGTCCCAACTGTCGACCTTGGATTATGAGAAGTTGATTTTTGCTCAATGGATATCGCAGGAGACAGTCCTTCTATGGTATCAACCTCAGGTTTATCCATGACTGAAAGAAATTGTCTAGCATAAGCAGAAAGGGATTCTACGTATCTTCTTTGACCTTCAGCATATAAGGTATCAAATGCAAGTGAGGATTTTCCTGAGCCAGAAAGGCCAGTTATTACTGTCAATTTATCTCTAGGTATATCTAAATCGATATTCTTAAGATTATGCTGCTTAGCTCCTTTGACATGGATAAATTTCATTTATTTAATTTTTCTTTTAGATTAGACTAACTTATCAGATAACAATTATGGCTCAAAGCGGAATAAATAAGGTTATATTACTTGGAAATTTAGGACAGGATCCTGAAGTAAGATACACCGCTGGAGGCGTGCCTATAGCAAATGTATCTATCGCTACTTCAAACAGTTGGAAGGATAAAAACTCTGGAGAGACTGTTGAACAAACAGAGTGGCACAGAATTGTTTTCTTTAATCGTCTTGCAGAAATCGTTGAGCAATATCTTAAGAAAGGTTCAAAAATATATGTAGAGGGGCAATTAAGAACCAACTCCTGGGAAGATAAAAATACTGGAGAAAAAAAATTCAGAACTGAAATTGTCGCAAGAGAAATGCAAATGCTTAGTTCTAGAGGAGAGATGAGTCAGCAGAATCAGGATTCAGGATTTGATCAGTCTTCGCAAAATTCTCAAGAAGAAAGCGTGCCTTGGGATGATGAAGATATACCGTTTTAATTCTTAAATTTTGAAACAACCAAACTTACATTGGTTCCACCAAAACCAAAACTGTTACTCATAAAAGAATCAAATTCTTTTTCTAAAGATTTTTCAGGAATATTTATACCATCTGCTTCAGGAATCGGATAAGTCAAATTTTTATTTCCAGCAATGAAATTTCCATTCATCATTAGTATGCTGTAAATGCATTCTTGTACACCTGCGGCCCCTAACGTATGTCCAGTAAGGGATTTTGTTGAGCTTACTATTGGAATATCATCTTTGAATACTGATTTTATAGCATTCAACTCAATAGGATCTCCAGCAGGAGTTGAGGTTCCATGGGCATTAAGATAATCAACAGATTTTAATCCGCTCATTTCTAGGGATTTTTTCATGCAATTTTTTGCTCCTTCACCAGATGGAGCAACCATGTCATCCCCATCGGATGTTGCTGAGTATCCCTTTATTTCAGCATATATTTTCGCTTTTCTTGATAGGGCATGTTCCAACTCTTCAACTATCAGAATTCCTCCTCCTCCCGAAATTACAAAACCATCTCTATTCTCATCAAAAGGTCTTGAGGCCGCTGTAGGGTTTTCATTGTAATTACTTGATAAAGCTCCCATAGCATCGAATAATCCAGATTGAGTCCAATGCTCATCTTCTGCTCCTCCTGCAATAATTACATCTTGATTACCAAGTTGGATTTGCTCCCAAGCCGAACCTATACAATGAGCACTGGTTGAGCAAGCTGAAGAGATCGAGAAATTTACTCCTTTTATTTTTAAAGAAGTAGCTAGACAAGCCGAAACTGTACTTCCCATAGTTTGAGTGACACGGTAAGGACCAACTCTTTTGACTCCTTTTTCTCTTAAAATATCTGCTGCATCAACTTGACTTCGGGAAGATGCTCCACCAGAACCCGCGATGACTCCAATTCTATCTGTTTCAAAGATACTTTCCGGTAATTCTGAATCTCTTAATGCATCAAGAGCGCTTAAATAGGAATAAGCTGCGGCTTCTCCCATGAATCTAAATAATTTTCTGTCTATTAAATCTTTAAGGTCAATTGAAATTGATCCAGAAACTTTACTTCTAAATCCTAAATCATTGTATTCATCATTTTTTGATATTCCCGAAATTCCTTGTATCAAGGAATTAGATATTTCATCTAAGTTATTTCCGATGCAGGAAATTGAGCCCATTCCTGTAATAACTGCTCTTTTTTTTGTCATTTTAGAAATTTTGTGGATCTTCAAATAAACCAACTCTTAAATCTTTGGCAGAATAGATTTCTTTTCCATCAACAAACATTAACCCATCAGCAAATCCAATAACGAGCTTTTGTTTCCTTATCCTTTTAATACTGATCTTATATTCAACTAGTTTGGCTTTTGGCAGTACTTGTCCATAAAATTTTACTTGTCCCGAACCCAAGGCTCTTCCAATACCATTATTACCTTCCCACAAAAGATAAAAACCCAATAATTGCCACATTGCGTCAAGTCCAAGACAACCTGGCATCACTGGATCTGTTGAAAAGTGACAGTCAAAAAACCATAGTTCAGGAGTTATATCCAACTCACCTTGAATTTCACCAATGTTGTAATCACCTTTAGTATCGTTTATCTCAATAATCCTATCCATCATCAACATTTCATTATTAGGCAATCTTCCATTTCCCGGCCCGAACAAATCACCATTTGAGCAAGCTATTAACTCGTCTTTTGAAAAATTATTTTTATTTTTTAAATTCATTTCTTAACAATTACCTTACCTTTCTTAAAGATTGCGAGGAAAGACTTTATCCTATACTATTCGCTTCTATTTTGTAATTTGTAAATATGTACGCAGTAATAAAAAGCGGAGGAAAGCAACACAAAGTTTCAGAAGGAGAGGAAATTCTTCTTGAAAAGCTTTCTTTAGATGAAGGAGAAGTCATAGAATTCTCTGAAGTTTTAGCTGTAAACAAAGACGGTAATTTAAACGTTGGTAAACCCCTTTTAGAGGGAGCTGTAGTAAAAGCTAAGGTAATAAACCATCTCAAGACAAAAAAAATTACAGTCATTAAAATGAAAAGAAGAAAAGATTATAGAAAAAAACAAGGACATAGGCAGAATTTAACAAAAGTAAAAATTGAATCTATAAGTTATGGCGCATAAAAAAGCAGGTGGAAGTTCCAGAAATGGAAGAGATTCTGAGTCGAAAAGACTTGGTGTCAAAAGGTATGGTGGCCAAGCAGTTTCTGCTGGAGAAATACTCGTAAGACAAAGAGGAACAAAATTTCATCCCGGACAGAATGTAGGTATCGGAAAAGATCATACGCTTTTCGCAAAATGTGATGGAAAAGTTTTCTTTAACAAAAAAGGAAAAAACCTCAAGCAATTTGTCAATATAGAATCTACTTCATAATGTCATGCGCTTCATAGATGAAGCAGTAATTGAAATATCTTCGGGAGACGGTGGTAACGGCTGTCTTAGCTTCCGCCGTGAGAAATTTATTCCTAAAGGAGGACCCGATGGTGGCGATGGCGGAAAAGGTGGCAATATAAATTTTATCGCAAACGAATCTTTGCATACTTTGCAAGATTTTAAACTCAAAAGAAAATACAAAGCTCAAAATGGCCGACAAGGAAAAGGCAAAAATATGCATGGAAAGGATGGTGAAGACACTATCCTAGAGGTACCCTTGGGAACCATTTTGATTAACGATGAAACAGATGAACTTCTTTGTGATCTAACTAAATCAAATCAGGTATTTACAGCTGTAACAGGAGGTAAAGGAGGCCTTGGTAATGCAAGGTTTAAGACCTCAACCAATCGGGCTCCAAGAAAAACAACTGAAGGAAAATTAGGGGAAATAGTAAAAATAAGACTGGAGCTAAAAGTTTTAGCAGATGTAGGGCTTTTAGGTAAGCCTAATGCAGGAAAATCAACTTTAATCTCAAAAATATCTTCTGCCAAACCCAAAATTGCTGATTATCCTTTTACAACATTAAGCCCTAATTTAGGCGTAGTTAAGATAAATAGTTTCTCAAGTTTTGTTGTAGCTGATATTCCTGGATTGATTCCGGGAGCTTCAGAAGGGATTGGACTTGGAATAGAATTTTTGAAGCATCTTTCTAGGGTTGAAATACTTTTACATCTCATTGATGTTGAGGAAGGGGATTCTAAAAAGATTAGAAAAGATTTTGATGACATAAATAAAGAATTAGAAGAATTTAGTGAAGAACTGAAACAAAAAGAACAATGGGTCGTGATTAGTAAAATAGATAAAATCTCTGAAGACAAAAGAAAGCAGGTAGAAAAGGAATCAAAAAAACTTTTCAGCAATAAAAATGTCTTTTATGTATCATCGATTTCTGGATCAGGTTTAGAGAAAATTACCCAAAGTATTGGAAGTAGATTGGAAAATGAAAAAAATTAATCCAAAAAAAATAATTGTAATCAAAGCGGGTTCAAGTCTAACAACTTTGTCATCAGGGATGCCTAATTTGAAATTTATAAAGTCAATTTCTGAGCAAATTTTTAGACTTTATAAAAAGGGATTTCATATCGTTTTGGTTTCTTCAGGTGCAATTGCTCAAGGAATGAAAATATGGAATTTAACTTCTAAGCCTAAGTCAGTTGATTTTCTCCAAGCTTTATCTGCGTCCGGTCAGATTGGACTTATAAATAACTATCAAAAAGAGTTCAAAAGATTTAATTTAATCGCCGCACAAGTTCTATTAAGTCATTCTGATTTCGGTGTTAAAAACCGTTCTGAAAATGCCAAAAATAGTATTTCTAATCTTATAAAGCTAGGCGCCATCCCGATCATCAATGAAAACGATTCAATATCCACAGAAGAAATTCTAAATGGGGATAATGATAGGCTGAGTGGAAAAGTTGCGACATTATTAAACTCAAAAAAACTATTTATTTTGACAGATCAAAATGGACTATATGATAAAAATCCTGATCAAAATTCCGACGCAAGATTAATTGGTAAAGTTAACCTCAATAAGTTTGACTTTAATAAAGTATCTTTTGGCAACTCAGGTATCTTAGGGAGAGGGGGGATGACAACTAAGATTAAAGCTGCAAGAGATTTCCTCAACAAGACCAATGAAGTTTGGATACTTAATGGCAATCATAAAGGAATCCTAGAAAAGACAATTCTAAAAAAACCTTTAGGGACAAAAATATATTTAGCCTAATTTTTTAATAGATTTAGTTAATCTAGACTTTTGACGAGCAACAGCATTTTTAGGAAGAACTTTCTTGTTAGCTAATTTATCAAGGACTTTTTGAGTAGAAATGAATAAGTCTTTAGCCTTAGTTGCATCATTTTCTTTGATGGCGTCTTCAACATTTCTTATCATTGTTCTCATTGAAGCCCTTTGAGAACTCTTTAAAGAATTTCTAGAATTAGCTTGTCTAGACCTTTTTTTCGCTGATTGAATATTTGCCATAGGTGGCGATGATGAAGAGAATTTGGATTAATGTCAACTTTCTATTTTAATTTTTATAAATAAACATAACTTGTAAATTAATCTTGTAAATTCGTTGACTAATCTATAAGGGATCATTACCCAATATCTTCTATACAAAGAATATTTGAATTCACTCTTTGCTTGGATATATGAGTTTCCTTCATGTAACTCTTCTTTAAGATATACAGGCGCTGGTGAAATACTTAAGGATCTTATAGACAAAAGCCAATCTCTATCCATTGCATGATCGATAGGAAGACTCATTTTATCTAGTTTGTTTAGTATATTCTTAGCTGCATGCCTGTTGATCAAATAACAGCCTGTTCCAGATTTAAACCCTAAGTTCAAGGACAGATAGAAGTCCTTATAGATTTTTTGTAATTTTATTGGGATGCCCTTTTCTTTATTTCTATCACTTCCTCCACTCAACCTTAATAAATCAAAATGTACGCTGGAATTAAGAGCTCCATTGATAATCTGAATTATATCCTTATTGAACTCAATATCATCTTCACAGACGAGAGCAAAGTCTTCATTTGTACTTAGAAATTTTTTTAGAACATTTAAGTGACTTAAATAACAGCCCAATTCTCCAAGATTTGTTCTTTTGCCATGCAACAAATTATATTTTACTTCTGAGTAATTTTTATGAGGAAGTAACAATTCTTTGCCATCTACAGCAATCTCAAGATTAAAATTTATACCTACCTTATCAAATACTTCTCTTGCGGAAATCAGCCTATCATTTGCTCTTTTTAAATTTATTAAGTAGGCAATCACATTAATAATTATACATTGGTGGAGGCGGCGGGTATCGAACCCGCGTCCATCAATTTATCCCTATCAGCTCTACATGCTTAGATTCATCTTTTAAATTCCTTTTTTAACTCTCCGATGAGCAGGATAGATAAAAAGTATTCTGTTAAAACTTATCAGAAAAATCACAGAAATAATTTTCTGAGCAACCTATTAATTGACTTTCTTTTACCCTAATAGGTATTAGATAAAGAAAGCTAGCCAGATTATGCGGCTAGAGCGTAGTTTGCTTTATTGCCAACTAATTTTTTTGTAACTTCATTTAACGAGTTAGTTACATTCTCGACATGCACATTAAGTTCAAAAACAGATGTCTAATCCATTTCGCCCCCAAATGGACGACCATTTTAATCAAATTTTTAAAACTTGCTATTAAGTTTTAAATTTTTAGCTTTTTCCTTTTTCCATTCTTTTTGCTTGATGCTTTCTCTTTTATCAAACTTTGATTTACCTTTCCCTAAACTAATTTTTAATTTCACTAAATTTTCTTTCCAAAAAATTCTTATCGGTAGACAAGTAAGCCCTTTTTCTTGTGTTCCTTTAAAAATTTTCGATAATTCTGACTTGGTAAGTAATAATTTTCTTGTCCTCAAAGGGTCAACTTCATGAGTAACTTCTTGTAGGGGAGAAATCGACATACCAATAATCCATGCTTCTCCCTTTTTCATCAAAATGTAACTATCCTTGATATCTACTCTTGATGATCTAATTGATTTAACTTCCCAACCTAACAAGGATATCCCAGCTTCAAAATTTTCACCCAATTCGTAATTGAACTTAGCTTGTCTATTTTCAATGATAGGTTTTCTATTAATTTTTTTATCTTGGCCCATTGGATTAGTATAACTTGTTAAAAGTCCTATAAAATTATTTGCAATGAGTACTTCAAAAATTTGGCAAGGAAATTCAACATTCATCCTAGCCGCAGCAGGATCAGCTGTTGGATTGGGTAATATTTGGAAATTTCCTTATATGGTTGGTTCGAATGGAGGAAGTGCGTTTGTCCTAATTTATCTGGTTTGTATATTTGCTATCGGATTGCCGGTCATGGTTTCTGAAATAATAATTGGAAAATACGGTCGGAAAAGCCCTGTGAATTCATTAAAAAAAATATCACAAGAATATGAACTCAATATTAATTGGAAATATTTAGGAATATTAGGAGCTTTAGCAGGGATTCTCATACTTTCTTATTATAGTGTTTTTGCCGGAATGGCCTTTTCTTACATTTTTAACTTGTTTCCATCAGGACTTGAAAATCCTTCTAATTATTCATCTAAATACTTTTTAGATTTTACTTCCTCTCCTGGAAAATTAATTTTTTGGCATTCTCTTTTTCTCATTACTACATGTTTAATCGTAGGGCTTGGCGTTATCAAAGGAATAGGTAAATCTGTCAATTTTTTAATGCCTTTCCTATTTATATTCATTATTTTAATTTCATTATATTCATCTTATGTTGGAGACTTAAAAAGCACTTTAAGGTTTTTATTTAATCCAGATTTTTCCGCCATTACGCCCGACGTAGTCATAAGTGCTATGGGTCAAGCCTTTTTTTCCTTATCTATTGGAATGGGAGCAATTATGGCTTATGGGGCCTACATGCCTGAAAAACAGCTCATAGGCAAAACTGTCCTAACAATTATCCTATTAGATACTTTTGTTGCACTTGCTGCTGGAATAGCTATTTTTCCAATTGTATTTAGCAACGCTTTATTAGAGGTAACTGCAGGTCCAGGACTTTTATTTGAGACTTTACCAGTTGCATTTTATTCTCTCCCTTATGGAAACTTATTTTCCATTATCTTTTTTTTATTAATATCAATTGCAGCATTAAGTTCTTCAATATCGCTTTTAGAACCCTTTACCGCTTGGATGGAGGAGAAAAAAAAATATACAAGATCGATAATTGTTATTTTTTTAGGCTCACTAATTTGGTTTTTAGGGCTTGCCAGCATCCTTTCGTTTAATATCTGGTCGGATGTAAAATTATTTGGGTTAAACTTTTTAGAGTTATTGGATTACCTGACTAACAATCTTATGTTGCCCTTAGGTGGTTTTTTTGTTGTTTTGTTAATTGGATGGTTTATGCCTTATGACTTTTTAAAACAAAATTTAAAATTTAATGAATTTAGTTTTAAGATTTTTTATTTCTTTTTAAGGTATGTTTGTACTAGTTCTATTGTTCTGATTTTTCTTTATTCAATTTTTTAGCTTCTTCTTCAAAGCTTTGGTTAGCTGCCTTACCTTTTTTTTTCACCCAAGAAACTAACTTGTCATCTTTAAAAATTAAGGAGTGGTGAACTTCTCTGAAAACCTCATCACCAACTATTTCAAAGCCAACATAATCCCACTTATTTGAATCAAAAGGATCATTAATTGATGGAGTTCCCATGATGTATTGAACCTGAGCTTTACTTAAACCAGTCTCAAGTTTAGAGAGCATGCTAACACTTATGATATTTCCTTGAGCAACTGGAACTTGATAAAAGTTACTCGCGCAAGAATTAAGAAAAAAAATAGTTATAATAGTGAGGATAAATGTGATTTTCACAACAAGATTTAACCATATTTTTTAAAGATGAGCGAAGATAAAAATTTAAGAAAGGCCGGTCTGAAAGTTACCTTACCAAGAGTCAGGATATTAGAAATTTTTGAACAGTCCTCAGAAAGACATCTTAGTGCTGAAGAAATTTACAATAAAATTAGGGATGCAGGTGACGAAGTAGGACTAGCAACCGTATACAGGGTACTGACTCAATTTGAATCTGCAGGAATTCTCATGAAGCAAAATTTTGAAGATAATTACTCTGTTTATGAGCTTGTTTCAGAAGATCACCATGACCATATGGTGTGTATTGATTCGGGAGCAGTAATTGAATTTAAAAATGACTTGATTGAAGATGAACAGGAAAAAATAGCAAAAGAACATGGATATGAAATTGTCGACCATAAGCTAGTCCTTTATGTGAAACCAATAGATGGCGAAAAATAAAAAAAAGAATACAAATACAAAGTTAGCCGATAAGAATTCTCAAGAAGAGTCTTTTGAAAAAGAAGAACAGCTTTCGGAGGAAAAATCATCTGAAAATGAAGTTGAAAGTAAAATTTCTTCAGAAATGATAACGGCTCTTGAGGAGAAGGTTTTAAGAGCACATGCAGAAGTTGAAAATGTTAGAAGAACTTCTCAAAAAGAAATTCTTAAAGCAAGAGTGTTTTCAGCTGAACTAATTGCCAAAGACCTTCTTTCACCAATAGATAATTTGACAAGGGCTTTACAGCATTCCGAAGAGGAAATTCCAAGAAGTCTATCAGAACTTGTTTTAAAAGAAATTTCACAAGCCCTATCAAATAATAATGTTGAAGAAATTGATCCTTTGGGGGATAAATTTGATCCTAATTTTCATGAGGCTTTGTCAATAAAAGAAGATAAGTCCAAGCAACCTGAGGAAATCTTAGAAGTTGTTCAAAAAGGTTATAAAATTCAAGAAAGGGTCATCCGACCGGCACTAGTAATAGTCAATAAAATTTAGTTTTTTCCTTGTTTTTTTACTCTTTACCCCCATTAAAGGGATAGAAAGTGTGAAGGAGTCAAAAAATGTCAAAAATTATAGGAATAGACTTAGGTACAACAAACTCTTGTGTAGCTATTTTAGAAAGTGGAAAGCCTAAAATAATTGAAAATTCTGAAGGGGATAGGACTACCCCTTCTGTAGTGGCTTATACCGAAAACGAAACCATTGTCGGACAAAGTGCTAAGCGCCAAGCAGTAACTAATCCAGAAAATACTCTTTATGCAATCAAAAGATTAATCGGAAGAAAGTTTGATGGAGAGATAAAAAAAGAGTCAGAGTCTACCCCCTTCAAAATAATTAAGGCAGAAAATGGCGATGCATGGGTTGAAGTTAAAGGAGAAAAACTAGCACCTCAGCAAATTTCAGCTCAAGTTCTCACGAAAATGAAGAAATCTGCAGAAGATTATTTGGGCCACGAGATCAAGGAGGCTGTCATAACAGTTCCAGCATATTTTAATGATTCTCAAAGGCAGGCTACAAAAGATGCAGGAAAAATTGCTGGCCTTGAAGTTAAAAGAATAATAAATGAACCTACTGCAGCAGCCTTAGCATTTGGCATGGATAAAAAAACCGGAGACCAAAAAGTTGCTGTCTATGACTTAGGCGGAGGAACTTTTGATATTTCTATCATTGAATTAGCGGAAATTGATGGAGAAAAACAGTTTGAAGTTCTATCTACAAATGGAGATACCTCTTTAGGAGGGGAAGATTTTGATAACGTTTTGATAGATCATCTGGTTTCGGAATTTAAAAAAGAACAGAATTTTGACTTAACTCAAGACTCCTCAGCTATCCAAAGACTGAAAGAAGCAGCCGAAAAAGCAAAAATAGAGCTTTCTTCTAACCAACAGACCGAGATTAACCTCCCTTATATAACTGCTGATTCTTCTGGACCAAAACACTTACTTTTAAAACTTACTAGAGCAAAATTAGAGTCTTTGGTTGCTGATCTGGTTTCAAAAACTTTAGAGCCAGTTAAGACTGCGCTTAATGATGCCAAGCTCTCAACATCAGAAATTAGTGATGTTATTTTGGTAGGAGGCCAAACTAGAATGCCTCTAGTTCAAGAAAAAGTTAAAGAATTTTTTGGAAAAGATCCCAGAAAAGATATAAACCCCGATGAGGCTGTCGCTGCGGGAGCAGCAATTCAAGGAGCAGTTCTTGCGGGCGATGTAACTGACATTCTCCTGCTAGACGTAACTCCTTTAACTCTTGGAATAGAAACAATGGGAGGAGTAATGACTCCTTTAATTGAAAAAAATACAACTATTCCGACAAATAAATCCCAAATTTTCTCAACTGCTGAAGATAATCAGACAGCAGTTACTGTTAATGTTGTTCAAGGAGAAAGAAAACAGGCTAAAGATAATAAGCAACTAGGCTTATTTAATCTTGATGGCATTCCTGCGGCACCAAGAGGAATGCCGCAAATTGAAGTTTCCTTCGACATAGACGCAAATGGAATACTTAATGTATCAGCAAAAGATAAGGCTACCAATAAAGAACAATCCATAACCATTCAAGCTTCGAGTGGTTTGTCAGAGGAGGAAATTGAAAAAATGGTACAGGATGCTGAAGCAAATGCTGAAGACGACAAGAAATTTGAAGAACTTGTTCAAGCTAAAAATGCTGCAGATACTTTAATACATGGTTGTAAAAAAACCTTAGAAGAGTCTGCTGATAAAGTTGAGGCCACTGAAAAAGAAAGCATAGAGAGTGCAATATCTGTTCTTGAAGAGGCTTTGAAAGGCGAAGATAAAAGTGATATTGAAGAAAAAACAAAAGCTCTTGCTGATGCCTCTTCCTCGTTGGCTCAAAGACTTTACGCTGAGCAACAGCAAGCTCAACAAGAAAATCAAAATAATTCTGAATCTGAGAATGCGACTTCCAGTGATGAGGTTGTAGATGCCGACTTTGAAGAAGTAAAAGAAGAGAAAAGTTAGTTTCCCTCTAAAACATCATGAGCAAGAAAGATTATTATGATGTTCTTGGAGTTAGCAAATCTGCTAACAAGGATGAGTTAAAAAAGGCTTATAGAAAATTAGCGATGAAATATCATCCGGATAGAAATCCAGATGATTCCCAGGCTGCTGAGAAATTTAAAGAACTCTCCGAAGCGTATGAAATTTTATCCGATGACCAAAAAAGACAAACTTATGACAATTTTGGTCACGAGGGAGTAAATTCATCCTTTTCCAGTTCTCAGGGAGCTGCAGATGCTTTCAGCGATATTTTTGGTGACATATTTTCAGATATCTTTGGAGGCTCCTCAGGAGGAAGAACCTCATCTAGGGGCGCTGACTTAAGTTATAACTTAGAAGTTTCCCTTGAGGAAGCAGTTTTTGGTAAATCTTTAAATATAGAAATTCCCTCAAAGGAGAGATGTGGTGGACTCTGGAATCGATGTTCCTATTGTGGAGGAGCTGGCGTAATAAGACAGCAACAAGGTTTTTTCTCCATGCAGCAAACTTGTCCTCATTGTAGAGGGGAAGGGGAAATTCATGATAAAAATTGTTCTAAATGTAACGGATCTGGCTTTACAAGTAATAATAAAAAACTATCAGTTAAGATTCCGGCGGGAGTAGATGATGGAGATAGAATTAGGCTTTCCGGAGAAGGAGAGTTAGGCCGGGGAGGTAATCGAGGCGATCTTTACATTTCCATAAACGTTAAAGAGCATTCTATTTTTGAGAGAGATGGAAGACATCTCTATTGTGAAGTTCCTTTAGACTTTGTAGACGCAGCACTCGGTGGTTCAATTGAAGTTCCTACTCTTGTAGGCAAGGCTAAGATAAAAATACCATCAGGAACTCAGAGCCACAAAATTTTTAGGTTGAATGGTAAAGGCATAAAACCTCTGAGAGGTGGATCTGTTGGAGATATTCTAGTTAGGGTAATAGTTGAAGTTCCAGTAAACTTGAATAAAGAACAAAAAAATCTTTTGAATAAATTTAAAGAAAACATGTCTCATGAAAACAATTCTCCATTAATGAGTTCCTGGCTAAGTTCCGCTAAAGCTTTTTTTAAAAATTTATGACTAACTTACAAAATGACTTAATTCTTGTCGGCGCAACTGGAAGATTAGGTTCATCTATTTTGAAAACCAACTCAATATCTTATGGCATTTGTTCCTCAGAAAATCCACATCAAGGAAAAAAAATAGATAACTTGTCTTATCCATTATTAGGTTCTCTTTTAGAAATACCAAAAGACAAATTGAAGAATCCTGTAGTAATCGATGCATCTTATCCAGAAAATCTTTCAAATATTCATGAATTTTGTCTTTCTAACAAAATTCCTTTGGTGCTGGCTTCTACAGGACATAGTTCTGAACAAATAGAAAATTTAAAAAGTTTGTCTGAAGATGTAGCAATACTTAACGCTCCAAATTTAAGTAGAGGAATAGCTTTTTTCAAGTTGAAGATTCTTAAAACCATTATTGATGATGTTAATCAAAACCTAATTAATAATTCTCAAACTAAAATCTCTATAAAGATTATAGAAACTCACCATAAAAAAAAGAAAGATGCTCCTTCTGGTACAGCTCTAGATATAAAGAAATTCATAGAATTTCATCTTGATCAAAATATCAATATCAATATCAATATTGAATCTCTTCGAGATAAATCTTCTGTAGGCAGACATGAAGTCATATTTGGTTTTGACAATGAAGAAATTCTTGTCACTCACAACGCACTAAGCAGAGACATTTTTGGAGAAGGCGCAAGGCTTAGTCATATTTTGCGCCAAAAAAAACCAGGTTTTTATACCGTAGAGGATCTTTTAAAGGAAGATAATTAATTTCTTTATTCTTATTTTGGAATATGTTCTAATTCGCTTTCTCTATGAAATAGAGAAAAAATACACACTCGTATGGATAGAGTATTAGGGTGCTGTCATTGCTCAATGTCAGTTTAATACTTAGCCTCGAGGAGGAATAACCCAGCCTAAAGGCTATAAAAAAGGAGCAATTTATGGATATTTCCATAGAACAAATGTTGAAAGCCGGCGTTCATTTCGGTCATCAAACAAGGTTTTGGAATCCTAAAATGGAAAAGTTCATTTTTGGAGACAGAAATAAAGTTCATATTATTAATCTAGAAAAAACTTTGGAGTGCCTAAGTCCTGCAGTTGAGTTTTGTAAAAAGCTTACAGCCTCCAATAATAGAATTCTATTCGTTGGAACCAAAAGAGCCGCTCGAAGAGTTATAAAAGAAGAAGCTGAAAGATGCAACATGCCCTTTATTAGTTACAGATGGCTTGGTGGAATGCTCACAAATTATAAAACTGTAAGATCTTCAATCAGAAGGCTTGAAATTTTAAATACTCAAGAAGAAGAAGGAAAGTTTGCTGATTTAACCAAGAAAGAAGTTTTAGGCATCAAAAGAGAAATGGAAAAGTTAGATCGTTCAATTGGTGGAATAAAAAATATTGGAGGTCTTCCCGAAGCTCTTTTTGTTGTTGATGTAGAAAATGAAAAGATAGCCATAGCTGAAGCAAAGAAAATGGGTATTCCCATAATAGGAATAGTTGATACTAATTCAAATCCTGATGATGTGGATTTTGTGATTCCAGGTAATGACGATGCCATTAGGTCAATTTCTTTGATTTCAAGAATAATTTCAAACGCATGTCTTGAAGGGGCCGAGATGTCAGGAGCAACAAGAACCTCAAAAGATGGCCCTGTAGTTGTTAAAAAAACCTCTCAGGAAGAACAGGAAGTTCAAACTGAAAGCAGCAATCAAGAAGAAACTAATAAATCTGAGGAATAATAAATGACAATAAAAGCACAAGATGTGAAAGAGCTCAGGGAGAAAACAGGTCTGGGCATGATGGAATGTAAAAAAGCCCTTGAAGAAGCAAATGGAAATTTAGAGGAGGCAATAAAAAATTTACGAAAAAGTAGCGCTCTGAAAGCTGAAAAAAAAGCTTCAAGAACTGCTGTTGAAGGCATAATAATATCTAAAATATCCGACAATGAAATTATCTTTGTTGAAGTTAATTGTGAAACTGACTTTGTTGCTAAAGATGAAAATTTTATAAATTTTTGTGAAGAAGCTTTGAAAGTTGCTGTTGATACTACTTCTGAAGAAAATTTGTTAGATGATGTTTCTGAAAGAATGGAAAAGCAAAGAATGGCTTTGGTTCAAAAAATTGGTGAAAACATAATTATTAGAAAAGTAAAAAAAATCACCGGAGAAGTTCTAGAATCATATATTCATTCAAATAAAAAAATAGCGGCTGGAGTTTCTTTAGATCAAGGAAGTCCCGAAATTGCAAAAGAAGTTGCCATGCATATTGCCGCAAGCAATCCAATTGTTTTGTCTCCAGAAGATTTAGATGAATCTTATATAAATTCGGAACGAGAAATTTTTAGATCGCAGGTCGAAAAGGAAAATAAACCAGAAGAAATAAAAGAGAAAATGATTCAGGGTAAATTAAATAAACAACTCGCTGATGTTAGCTTACTAAAGCAACCTTTTGTCAAAGATCCCTCTAAGAGTGTGGAAGCATTTCTTTCTGAGTCGAATACAAAAATTTCTTCCTTCATAAGGATTGAAGTTGGCGAGGGTATAGAAGTTGAAAAGAAGGATTTTGCAGAAGAGGTTCAGTCTCAACTTGAGGGTTAAAAATCTTTTCTTATAGATAATTGTAATGATTGATGAAACTAAATCTGAAACTGAAGAGCAAATGGATAAAACCATTCTATCTTTAGAAAAAAAACTCCAAAGGATAAGAACCGGAAGAGCTAATCCATCACTCCTGGAGTCAGTTGAAGTAGATTACTATGGATCAAGCACCCCAATAAGTCAGATGAGTAATATTTCAGTTGAAGATGCTAGAACTTTATCAATAGTTCCATGGGAGAAAGATCAGGTACAAAATATTGAAAAAGCTATTCAGTCATCAGATATTGGACTTCAGCCTGCTACTTCAGGAGACGTCATTAGAGTTATTGTTCCTGAGTTAACTGAAGAGACTAGAAAAGATTTAATTAAAGTCGCTAAATCTGAAGCAGAAAACTCAAAAGTTGCTATAAGAAATCAAAGAAGAGATGCAAATGCTATGTTAAAAGAATTCCACAATGAAAAAGAAATCTCTCAAGATGATTTAAGACGTGGTGAAGAAATTATTCAGAATCTCACTGATAACTATGTAAGCAAGATAGACTTGCTGCTGGAGAAAAAAGAAAAAGATCTTTTAGAAATTTAAAAATGAAAAATCTCAACCATCTTGCGGTAATTATGGATGGAAATAGTAGGTGGGCATCAAACAGAAACCTTCCTTCAAAAGCTGGACATAAAGAAGGTGTAAAAAAAGCTAGATTAGCAGTTGAGTATGCCTTAGAAAAAAAAATTGATTATCTTACTCTTTTCGCTTTCAGTACAGAAAATTGGCTGAGAGAGGAAGGAGAAGTAAGAGATTTAATTAGTTTGTTCTTTGATGCATTAGAAGAACAGACTCCTGAACTCAGGGAGGAAAAAGTTAAGTTAAATTTTATTGGAGATATTTCAAGGTTTAACAAAAAATTAATAAAACAAATTGAAAAATCTAAAAAACTTACTCGAGAATATGAACCTAAACTTAATTTAATAATTGCTGCTAGTTACGGAGGAAAGTGGGACATAATAAATGCAGTAAGAAAATTTCATGCCGACAAAAACAATAAAGAATTAAATGAAAATTCTCTTGAAAATTATTTAGAAACAAAAAGATTTCCTAATCCAGATTTAATAATAAGATCAGGAGGGGAAAAAAGATTAAGTAATTTCTACCTTTGGCAATCATCATATTCTGAGCTATTTTTTTCAGACAAACTTTGGCCCGATTTCAAAGAAAAAGATTTTGATATTGCACTCGAGGACTTTCGATCCAGAAAAAGAAAATTTGGAGTTGAAACAGGATAAATATGATAAGAATTATTACTGGACTGATTTTAGGCCTCTTTGTTCTTTTTTTTGTTTTTTTCACTAGCGACACTCTCTTTAAAATAATTTTGGCTGGTATATTAGGATATTCCTTATTTGAATTGTTTAAAATAAAAGAAAAAAAAAATATCTATGTCTGGATAATTTTTATTTTAGTCATTATAAATTTGATTTTAATATTTCCTATAACGAACTCATCTGGTAGAAGCTTTTTTTTTACCGCATTATTAATTTCTGCATTTACGGATATTTTTGCTTGGGTCTTCGGAAAACTTTTAGGAAGAAGGTTTATCTATCCTTCTATTAGTCCAAACAAAACCTTAGAGGGAACTCTCTTAGGATTGATGATTCCAAGCTTTTTGTTTCTTTTCTTAGGATATTTGTTCATCGAGCAAGAAATATCAGGATCAGAGGTTTTCTCAGAATTTCTGGTGATATCAAAATTTATAAATTCATTAGGTTATCTGATAACTTTTTTTATAATACTGATTTCTTCTTTAGCTAGTATTTTTGGAGATTTATTAGCTAGTAAATCAAAAAGATTGATGGGTATTAAAGATTTTGGAAATCTACTACCTGGGCATGGCGGTATTCTCGACAGAATAGATAGTCACATTATGTGCATACCTATTTTTTTTATCTTTTTTAGTTTTATTTAATGCAAAAAGTAGTATTACTTGGATCCACAGGATCGGTTGGAAAATCCTCTCTAGAAGTTATTGAAAAAAATAAAGAAAAATATGAAGTTGCCTGCTTAGTTGCTCTTTCTAATTTAGAGTCGATAAAGGCGCAAGCAAAAAGACATAAGAAAGCAAAAATATACATAGAAAGATCAGGAAATAAAATTGCTTCTAATAAATTCATTGATAGAAATGATCTTCTAAAATTAATTTCGAGTAATGATGTAGATACGGTAATAGCTGCAATATCAGGCTCGGATGGTTTAGAGCTAATTCATCATTCCATCTTATCAGGAAAGAAAGTATTAATAGCTAATAAAGAACCATTGGTAATGGCTGGTGAATTTTTAGTAAATGAAGCGAAAAAACACGGAGCTCAAATCATTCCAATTGATTCTGAACATTGCTCAGTTCATCAAAGTATTCAAGGTAAAAAAGAAAATTCTATATCTAAAATTACACTCACTTGTTCTGGTGGTCCTTTCTATAAATTATCTAAGTCAAAATTTAAAAATATTTCATTAAAGCAAGCTTTGAAACATCCAATTTGGCAGATGGGACAAAAAATCACTATTGATTCCTCGACTTTAATGAATAAGGCGCTAGAAATAATAGAAGCAAAATATTTGTTTAATGAAGACCCTAACAAGATTGAGGCTATTATTCATCCCGAAGGACTTATTCACTCCTTGGTTGAGTTTTGTGATGGAACAATTCTAGCTGCCATGGCTATACCAGATATGAAAATTCCAATTTCTTATGGTCTTGGTTTTCCAGACATAGTTGAAAATGATGCAAATAAAATTAATTTGCAACAATTAAAAAATCTTAGTTTTGAAACAATAGATCCGCATAAGTTTCCTTCTATAGATTTTGCATACTTTGCCTTGAATCATGAAAAAGGGATGCCAATCATTTTAAATGCAGCAAATGAGGTAGCAGTGGAATTATTTATGAAAAATAAAATAAGCTTTTTAAACATATATGAGATAATTTCAACCACTCTAAATTATGCATATAAGAGTAATATACATCTAACTTCTGTATCATTAGAATCAATTCTAGAATTCAACAAAAAGGCAAAAGAAATTGCATTGAATTTTGCAGCCGTGAATATTAAATGACTTTCCTTATATATATTTTTTCTTTTTTAATACTTATTTCGATAATTGTATTTATTCATGAACTTGGGCATTTTTCATTCGCCCGCCTTTTTGGAGTCAGAGTATTGGACTTTTCTATAGGATTTGGTCGATCAATTAAAAGTTGGGAAACAAAATCTAAAACTATTTTTAATCTCAGACTATTGCCTTTTGGCGGGTATGTAAAAATGAACGGAGAAGAAATTACGGAAAAATCTCGATCAAGTGACTCTTATTCTTCTAAAAAGTATTACCAAAAATTATTGATAACTTTAGGAGGGCCCATATTTAACTTTATTCTGGCTATTGCAATTTTTTTTGTTATCAACCTTTTTGGCACATACAAAGTTATGCCAATAGTTGGTGATGTTCTTTTAAATTCAATTGCAAATGAAAAAGGTATCGAGAAAGGAGATTTAATAACAAAAATTGACAATGCTGAAATATCTTCTTTTTCCGATGCACAACTTGCTCTTTCGAAAAGACTAGGTGAATCCGGATATCTAGAGATTCAGATTCTTAGGGATGAAAATTTTTATGAGTTTTACTTGCCAATTGATAGTTGGCTGAGTACCAAAGAACCTTCTAATCTTTTATATGAATTAGGAATCTTTCCGCCCTTAAAACCAGTCATCGGTTCAGTTTCCGAGGCAAGCCCTGCAGCAGTAGGAGGAATGAAATCCGGAGATAAAATTCTTGAAATAGGAGGTGAATCAATTCTATATTGGGGAGACATCAGACAGGAAATAAATAATTCTAAAGGGGATGAAATTTTAGTAAAAATCCTCAGAGAAAATAAAATTAATACATTGTTCGTTAAACCAACATTTTCTGAAAATGCTTTAAGTTGGCAAATTGGAATTAGTTCATCATTCGAACTCAGTGATAAAGCTAGGGTTTTGGAAAAGTTTACTGTAATAGACTCATTACAAAACTCTATTTCGCAAACTTATAAAGTTATTGAAAATTCAATATCTTTTATAAGTAAGATTATTTTAGGACAAGTTTCAGCAAAAAACTTAGGCGGCCCAGTTATGATTGGCCAATATGCTGGAGAGTCTGTAATTTATGGAGGCTTATATTCTTTCTTTTATCTAATTGCTTTGATAAGTATAAGTCTTGGTATTGTTAATTTATTTCCCCTGCCAGTTTTAGATGGAGGACAAGCTCTAATCCTTACGATAGAAAAAATAATAGGGAGAGATTTACCCGATAAAATGCTCAATTTTTTCTATAGACTAGGAACTGCTTTTTTAATCTTTCTTTTTGTTTTTGTTTTTTTTAATGATATTTTTAGGATTTTAGGTTGAGAAATAAATGATTCGCTTATTATTCATAAGTCTTATTTTTTTCCCCAGCAGTCTTATTTTGCAAGAGAAGGACTCTTGGATAATTGATGATATAAGAATTTCAGGGTTACAAAGAGTTTCGGCAGGAAGTGTTTTTGCTGTAATGCCAGTTGGCTTGGGTGAAGAAATTGATCGAGAATTATTTAAAGAAATTGCTTCCTCAATTTTTCAAACTGGAAAATTTGACGATGTTAAGTTAGGCAGAGATGGAAATGCTTTATTAATTGATTTAGAAGAAAGACCAACCATTGATGAAATCTCAATTGAAGGAAATAAGCAAATTAAAACCGATGCTTTGCTTGATGGCCTTAAGAACTCTGGAATCTTTGAAGGAGCATTATACAAAAGGTCTGTCTTCGAAAGTTTAAGTGTTGAGCTAGAAAGACAGTATTCCTCTCAGGGTAAATATTCTGCAGAAGTAGAAGTTAAAACTGAGGATCTGCCCAAAAACAGAGTAAAGCTCTCAGTTGATATAGATGAAGGAGAGTCCGCATCACTTAAAAAAATAAATATCGTAGGTAATAAATTATATTCTGATCAGGAAATTTTGGATGGCTTTAAACTAAAAGAAAAAAACTGGTTATCAGTTTTTAGTAGAGGATCTTCTTACTCAAGAGAAAATCTAAAAGGCGATTTAGAAACTTTAGAGTCAATGTACAAAAATAATGGTTATTTGAAATTTGATATTGTTTCAACAATGGTTTCAATATCTGAAAATAAGAAGGATATATTCATAACAATTAAAATTAACGAAGGAGATATTTATAAAGTTAGTGAAGTGAAGCTTGCTGGGGATTTAGATGAAGAAGAAATTTTTGTAAGACAACTAATTAATATCCCTGTTCAACAAACCTATGTCGAAGGCTTTCTTAAGTTTACAGAAGACTCAATAAGTAATTTTCTAGAAAATTTTGGTTACACAAATGTTGATGTCTCTACTTCTAAGGAGGTCAACGAAGAAGAAAAAACGGTTGCTTTAACAATCTTCGTTGATCCGGGTCAAAGGACAATGCTAAATCGTATTTCTTTTGAAGGAAATGATAGAACTCATGACATAGTCCTTAGAAGAGAAATGAGACAAATGGAAAAAAGTTGGGTTTCAAATAATTTGCTTGAAACATCAAAATTGAGACTAGATAGGCTTGGCTTTTTTAAAAAAGTTGATTACGAGAAGAAAGCTGTACCAGGTTCACCAGATGAGGTTGATGTAATTTTCAGTGTAGAAGAGCAATATTCGGGCTCTATTGGGGGCTCAATTGGTTATGGAGCCTATGGATTAAGCTTAGGTGCAAATTATTCAGAAAAAAATGCTTTTGGAACCGGTAATTCTGTTTCTGTAGGAATTAGTTATAGCGAATGGAGACAAGACGTATCTTTTAACTTTTTCGATCCATATTTTACGATTGATGGAATAGGACTTGGTTATGGAGCTTTTTATAGAAAGACTGATTACGGAAACTTCAATATTGCAGCATACAATACTGACTCTTACGGAGGTAATGTTTCCTTTCAACTTCCCGTGAGTGAAATTGAGCGATTAGGTTTCAATTTATCTATTGATAATACACAAATTAAAACAAATGCATTTAGCTCGAGGCAATTAGTTGATTTTTATAATTCTGAGGGTTTCGACTTTAATACTTACTCAGCAGGCGTTACATGGTCTCAAATTACTTTAGATAGAGGTCTGTTTCCTACAAATGGAATGAGCAACCAATTATCTTTGACGCTTACTCTTCCAGGAAGCAATATAAATTACGGTAGATTTAATCATGACTTTAAAATTTTTAGACCTCTCCCACTAAATTTAATCTTTAGTTATCGATCAAGAATTGGAATTTTATTTACTTATGATGATACAGAAACTGCTCCCCCTTATCAGCACTTCTATGCAGGGGGCATGAGATCAGTGAGGGGATTTAAACAAAATTATCTTGGACCAAAAGCAATATATTCATCGGGATATAGTCCAAGGTATGCCAGACCTATCGGAGGGCCTTATAGTATTTCAGGAGGTTTTGATCTTATAATTCCTTTGGATTTTGTCCCAGATCCAAGATCGGTAAGAGGCTCTGTTTTCTTAGATTATGGAAACGTTTTCAGTGACGGGTGTCGTGCTTATGAAACCAACTGCTATGAATTCGATCTATCTGAATTAAGATATTCTATAGGAGTTGGAGTTACATGGATTACCGCTTTGGGACCATTGTCATTTGCATTAGCTTCAGTCTTTAACGATTCGCCAGCAGACAGAACAGAAACCTTTCAGTTTGAAATAGGAACACAATTTTAAAAAAAAATAGGAATTTTCTTTGCCAAAAAGGTAAACTTCAATTCCTTTATAATTATTTTTACAGAAAAGGGAGATTTTAAAGATGAACTACATAAGAAAAATATTTATTTTCTCAGCTCTGATTAGTTTTACAAATTTTGCATTTCTTTTAGAAGGCATAGCTGTAATAGATTACAACGCAATATTTTTAGGTACAGATCTTGCTAGAGAGCGTATCGATGACTTAAGAGATTCCTCTGACTATAAAGACCTAACAGATGAAGCTCAATCGAAAGATAGTGAAAGAATAAAACTTGCGGAAAAGTTAAAAAAGGAAGAGTCAACTTTATCGGATAATGAAAAAGAAGAAATTCTAAAAAAAATTCAAACTTTATATCAGAGCATTCAACTTCTCTCTCAACAAATTCAAGCTAAAGAGCAAGAAGTCACTCAAAAGCTTCAGGCGGATCAAGCTGAATCCGTTCAGAAAGTAGTTAATGAACTTATAAAGGCAAAAAAAATTAAAATGCTTTTAAATTCTCAAGCTCTTTTGGCTTTTGATAGATCTGACGAAAAAATTAACATTACGCCCGAAGTTGTAGATTTAATTAATAAAGATCAAAAGAAATAAATAAGCTTGTCAAAAAAAACTTTCAAACTGTCGGAGATTTCAAATTTCCTTGACGGAAAGTTAGTAGGTAGTGGCTCATTAAAAATTTCTGAGATCAGTTCCTTAAAAGACGCAACAAAAGAAAGTGTTTCTTTCTTTTACAATAAAAAGTTTTTAAAAGACCTTAAAAATACCTCCGCTGGCGCAATCCTGGTCTCAAAGGACTTTAAGGATTATTGCAACACTAACTACATCGTTGTCTCTAACGTACACGCAGCTTATGCAAAATTAACTCAACTCTTTTTTGACAATAAGAGAAAAAATCTTTCACATGACCAGTCCCATAAATTTTCAGAAAACAAAGATATTCAAATAGGTAAGAATGTTTTTATAGGTGAAAATGTAAAATTAGGAAAAGGAGTGAGAATAAATTCAGGATGTTTTATAGGCGATAATTCAATTATAGGAAATGATACTTATGTTCACCCTAATGTATGTATCTATCCATTAACCGTTATTGGAAGAAATAATATTATCCACGCAAACTCTGTCATAGGTTCTGATGGGCTTGGCTTCGCTAAAAAGAAAGATTCATGGGAAAAGATAGAGCATTTGGGACATGTTGAGCTTAAAGATGATGTTGAAATAGGTGCTGCCTGTACCATTGATAGGGCCTCTCTGGGGATTACCTTGATTGATAAAGGTGTAAAGTTAGATAACCAAGTACATATTGCCCATAATTGTAGAATTGGAAAAAACACAATGATTGGGGCTAAAACGGCAATTGCAGGAAGTACAATTATTGGTGATGATTGTTTAATTGGAGGGGGATGTGGGATTGTCGACAATATAAAAGTAGAAAATAACGTAAGAATAAATCCAATGACTTATTTAACTAAATCCATCAAAAAATCTGGCATTTATTCGGGTGGCTCTATAGTTTTAGAACACGCAAAATGGTTGAAACATATTACAATTCAAAAAAAACAATTCGATGATTGACATAGAGAAAATTAAAACGTTATTACCTCACCGTTATCCTTTCTTGCTTGTGGATAGAGTTGAAGAATTGGACGAGCACAAATATATAAAGGCTTATAAGAATATCACCAATAGCGAACCCTTCTTTCTTGGTCACTTTCCAAATAGATCTGTAATGCCGGGTGTTTTAATTCTTGAAGCTCTTGCCCAAGCTTCAGGTGTTTTGGGTTTCGTTTCTATGAATAAGACTCCTGAAGAGGGCTCCATGTACTATTTTGTAGGCGCAGATAAATTACGGTTCAAAAATCCAGTGATACCAGGAGATAAGTTGACCCTAGAATCAACTAAAATTTCAGAAAAGGCAGGAATTTGGAAATTTGATTGTAAGGCAACTGTTGGAGAAAAGTTTATTTGTTCGGCAATTGTTCTTTGTGCCGATCGTCCTAAATGATTCATTCTTCAGCTCAAATTGATTCATCTGCTGAAATAGATGATGGTGTTGTTATTGGTCCCTATACTGTAATAGGTCCTAATGTAAAAATAAAATCTGGGACCGTCATAGAGGGTAATGCGTTTGTTCATAAGAATACACTCATCGGCAATGATAATCTCATTTACCCCTTTGCAAGTGTTGGCGGAGATCCTCAAGATCTTAAATACAAAGGAGAAGATACTTTTCTAGAAATTGGCGACCATAATGAAATTAGAGAAGGATCAACGATCAATAGAGGTACTGTTCAAGAAAATGGAAAAACTATAATAGGTAACAATAATTTATTGATGGCTTATACTCATGTAGCTCATGATTGTATTTTAGAAGACGATATAGTTATGACGAATAATGCAGGTGTGGCTGGAGTTGTTAACGTTGGTAAAGGTGCAAGGTTAAGTGGTTTTACTCTTGTTCACCAATTCTGCAATATAGGAAGTTATAGTTTCAGCGCACTAGGTACTATTATTACTAAAGACGTGCCAGCTTTCGTAAGAGTAAGCGGCAATCCTGCAATTCCAAGGGGTTTAAACACCGTTGGAATTCAAAGACAGGATCTTTCTAAAGAAGCAAGTGATGCATTAAAGGAGTCTTATAAAATTTTGTACCTCAGAAAAAACAAACTTAAAGACGCAAAACAGGAAATTATCTCGAAATTTAAAGATATCAAAGAAATGGATCTTTTTATTAAAAGCATTTCAAATGCTGATAGAAGTATAGTTCGTTAAAGGTTGGAATTTTGAAAATCGCAGTTTGTGCAGGCGAAAAATCTGGAGACGCTCTCGGACATGAATTAATTGTTGATTTAAAAGAAAATTTCGAAAACTTAGAAGTTATTGGTGTCGGCGGACCACTTATGGAAGGTGAGGGGTTAAAAAGTTTTTTCCCTATTAAAGAAATTTCCTATATGGGTTTAATTGATCCATTATTAAATTTAAGAAAAATTTTAAAATTAAGAAAAAATTTTATAAATTTCATTAAAAAAGAGAATCCCGATGTTTTTATTGGAATAGACAGCCCATCTTTTAATAGCGGCATTTGTAAAGCTTTAAGAAGAGATACAAGTATCAAAACTGTTCAATATGTATGTCCACAGTTTTGGGCATGGCGATATGGAAGAGTGCATAAGTTCAATTCTTTGTATCATAGGGTTTTCTCACTATTTCCCTTTGAATCTCAATTATTAAAGAAACATGGTGTTAATTTTTCTTATGTAGGCCACCCCCTTGCTAAAAATTTATCAGTAGACTCAAATGAAGAGGAATTGAAAAAAAACCTAGGTATCCCATTAGATAAGAAGGTAATCGCGATCTTACCTGGTAGTAGAAAATCTGAAATATATCATCATTCAAAACCATTAGCAGAATTCATCAATACTTATAAAAATCAAAATGCTGATGTAGAAATTATATTGGCTTTGAATAAAGAGTCTGATCTTTCAGGCGAGTTAAAACAATTATCAAAAAAAATAAGCGTTATTTATGATTCCACTCAAAAGGTTTTAGCCTCTTGCAACATAGCTATTGTGGCATCCGGAACGGCAACATTAGAGGCCGCAATTTTAGCTAAGCCGATGGTAGTAATTTATAAGAGCAATAAATTAAGTAATTTTATTTTGTCCAATTTTTTTCTAAAAACAAAATTCATTTCTCTTCCAAATATTCTTTCTCAAGAGAAGATTGTTTTTGAACTAAGACAAAATCAAGTCTCTGGAAAAGAAATCAGTGAAAAAGTTGAACTTACTTTTAAAAATCAAGAAGTTATTGTAAAAAAGTTGAGTTTAATAAGAGATAGTTTATTAGTTAAAGATTCAAATAAGTTTTCAATCGCTCTAAGAGAAATTCTCGCAAAATGAAAAAATACCTTGTCGGAGCTGATGAGGTTGGAAGAGGCTGTTTGTTTGGTCCTGTAGTAGCTGCAGCAGTTATTTTAGGAAAAAAAAATAATTTTGAATTAAAGGATTCGAAAAAGCTTTCTGAAAAAAAAAGAATCATACTACTCAGTGAAATAGAAAGAAATGCAATCAAAATTTCTATTGGTAAAGCATCTGTTAAGGAAATAGATTCATTAAATATAAAAGAAGCTAGTCTTTTGGCCATGAAAAGGGCAATCCTTGGATTAAAGGTTAAAAATATAGAAATTATTGTAGATGGCATAGACATCCCCAAAATAAATTATCCTTGTAAAGCAATCATTAAAGCTGACGATAAAATTCCTGAGGTAATGGCTGCTTCCATTGTTGCAAAAGTTCACAGAGATAATTTAATGAAAGCTTTTAGCAAAAAATATCCTGATTTTTCTCTAGAAAAAAACAAAGGATATCCAACAAAAGAGCACTTAAATATTTTAAAATCTTTAGGTCCGACTAAGTATCATAGGAAGAGTTTTAAACCGGTTTTAGATGTTAGATAAAAAATTTACACACTTAAATATTCATAGCGAATATTCTATTGTCGATAGCATTGTCAAAATTGATCAACTCTCTGAAAAAGCACAACAGTACAACTATGAGAGTATAGCTATCACTGATTCTGCAAATCTCTTTGGTTTTTTAAAATTTTATAAGTCGGTTAGATCAAAAGGGATTAAACCCATTGCAGGAGCAGAGATAAATCACGTCAAAGATAGTTCTTCTCATAACGAACACGCTAATTTGACACTGATTGTCAAAAATCAAATAGGGTATAAAAATTTAATAAAGCTAATTTCAAAATCTCAAATAGTTGGAAAGACATCAGGTATTCCGGTTATAGAAACTGAGTGGCTAACTGAACATTCTGATGGACTCATTGCTCTTTCTGGAGGTTTTAGGGGGCATATAGGAAAGGCTGTTTTGGATTCAAATCATGATCTTTTTTTAAAAAGAATTAAGTACTTTCAAAAAATATTTAAAGAGGATTTCATCCTAGAAATCTCTCGAATCAATAGGCCGCAAGAAGATTTATACAATGACTACATACTTTCTAAAGCAGGAGAATTGGGATTGCCCGTGGTTGCATCAAACGAAGTTAGATTTATAGATAAAGAGGATTATGAAGCACATGAGACTAGAGTCTGCATTCAAAAAGGCGAAGTATTAAGCGATGCCAGAAGAACAAGAAGTTATTTTGAAGATCAATATTTTCTTTCTCCTGAAGAAATGCATGAAAAGTTCAAAGACATTCCAGAAGTTCTTTCTAATGCTTATGAATTAGGAAAAAAATGCAATTTGGAGATAGAGACTGGTATTTACGTATTACCTGATTTCAAAACCCCTTTAAATAGGTCAGCTGCAGATCACTTGATTGAAATTTCAAAAAATAATCTAAAGGAAAAAACTAAAGATCTTTCTGACGATGACAAAGTTAAATATGCTGACAGACTAGATTTTGAATTAGATGTTATTTCTAAGATGGGCTATTCCGGTTATTTTTTAGTTGTATCCGATTTTGTTAATTGGGCGCAAGAAAACAATGTACCTGTTGGACCGGGTAGAGGATCAGGAGCAGCATCGTTGGTAGCTTATTGTCTAGGCATTACAGGCATAGATCCTTTGAAATATGGTTTGCTTTTTGAAAGATTTTTAAATCCCGATAGGATAAGTAATCCTGATTTTGATATAGATTTTTGCAAAGACGGAAGAGATAAAGTAATTGATTATGTCACTCAAAAGTACGGTAAAGATGCTGTTGCGCAAATCTGTACTTTTGGAACTATGGCTGCTAGAGCAGTAGTTAGAGATGTTGCAAGGGCTCAAGGGAAATCCTATGGCCTAGCAGATAGGTTAGCAAAAATGATTCCATTTTCTCCAGATATGACTCTTGAAAAGGCCTTAGATAATAATGATTTAAAAAGAGCATTAAAAACGGATGAACAGGCAGAAGAAATATTTGATATGGCAAGGAAATTGGAAGGCATCATTAGAAATGTTGGAAAACATGCAGCAGGAGTAGTTATAGCACCGTCAGAGATAAATGATTTTTCTCCTCTTTATCTTGATGAGGCAACAAACACTTTAGCAACTCAATTCGATATGAAAGATATAGAATCAGTAGGCTTACAAAAATTTGATTTTTTAGGCTTGAGGACTCTTACTATCATAAAAGACGCACTAGATCTTATTAATACAAAAAGGGAAAAGCTAAATATAGATGCAATCGATTTAGAGGAAATAGATCTTGAAGACAGATTGACTTTTGATCTTTTACAAAATGGTCTTACGACTGCAGTCTTTCAATTAGAATCTAGGGGCTTAAAAGAATATCTGGTAAAGATAAAACCGTCATCTTTTGAAGACATTATTTCAGTTGTTGCTTTATATCGTCCCGGGCCTTTGGATGCAGGAATGGTAGATACCTTCATTAAGAGAAAGCATGGATCTGAAAAAACAGATTATCTAGGAGATAAGGATATTGAAAAGGTCTTAAAAAATACTTACGGAGTAATAGTTTATCAGGAGCAAGTTATGCAACTAGCTCAAGAATATTCAGGCTTTTCTTTAGGGCAAGCAGATCTGCTTAGAAGGGCTATGGGTAAAAAAATTCCTGAAGAAATGGAAAGACAAAGACCTGAATTTATAAAAGGAGCTTTGAAAAAAGGAAAAATAGAAAGAGCTGCCGAAGGGCTATTTGATCAGATTCAAACTTTTGCAGGATATGGTTTCAACAAAGCACATTCAGCAGGTTACGGGCTTATTGCATTTCAAACGGCATGGCTAAAAGCTCATTACCCTGTAGAGTTTTTGAGTGCGGCCTTATCCTCAGATATGGATGACTCAGATAGAGTCAGGCTTCTATTGGATGATTGCAAGAATTTTGAAATAGATATTCTCAAACCTGATGTAAATAAAAGCCAATTAAACTTTGTAAATCAGGGCGATAATGAAATTTTATATGGCTTGGGGGCCGTAAAAGGTCTCGGTAAAGCAGCCATTGAAAACATCATTAGCGAACGGGAACAAAAACCTTTCGAAAATTTATACGACTTTTGTGCAAGAGTAGATTTAAGCAAGGTTGACAAGAGAGGTATAGAGCCATTGATTAAATGTGGAGCAATGGATTCTTTCAATTTGTCTCGAAAAGAGATGTTGGAGAATTTAGAAGACGCAATGAAGTACGCAAAACAAAATACCATGACTCAAGAAAGTGGTATTTCAGATCTATTTGGCGGAATAAGTGAAAGTAATGATTTCATTCCTGTTAAGAAAGATAAGTATGATGACTTTGCGAATTCTAAATTTGAATTTTCTGCTCTTGGTTTTTATTTAGAGACTCATCCAGTTAAAGAGCATTACTGGGAATTAAAAAAATTAGGAACTGGTTCTATTGAGAATGTTATGGAAGAAAGGGTGAATACTATTTCAGGAGTAATAATTAGGCAAAATAGAATTCAAACCAGAAGAGGTCCTCTAGTTTTTGCAACTTTAGATGATGGAACAGATAGGATAGAGCTCGTTATTTCCTCTGAAGTTCTTGATAGTTTTGAAGGTAATTTAAATCCACAAACAATTTATATTGCAAGTGGAGACGTTACTTTTGAAAAAGATACGCAAAAGAAAAATATTGGTTTGCAAAAGAAGATGAGAGTTACAGATATAAAGTCTCTTGAAGAAGCTAGAATGAAATCAGTAACAAAGTTAAAAATAAATATTGAAGGCCAAGAAAAAAAAGACGTTTTGGATATTGTGGAAAATTTAAAGGCAATAGCTTTGATAGAAAATAATACTCAAGGCAGTCAAATTGAGATGCAATACAATCTCAATTCAGGTTCAGCTAATATTGAATTGGATAAAGATTTTAGAATTCTTTTAAATGACGATAATATGGATAAACTTGTTGAAAATTGCGGGAAAGAAAATATCGATTTCCAGTATCGTGCGAGATAAAGATGGCCTATACCTATTTAGAATTTGAAAAACCGATAAGCGATCTTGAAAACAAGATTGAATCTCTAAGAGATAACAAAGATAACGATGAAAGCGTTCATCAAGAAATTTCTTCCTTGAGCGATAGAATTGAAAATCTCACTAAAGAAATTTACGAGGGCCTTTCGATTTGGCAAAAAGTTCAAGTAGCTCGCCATCCTCACAGACCTCATTTTTCTGACTACATAGAAAATATTTTTACCGATTTTGATGAGTTGCATGGCGATCGATTGTTTGGCGATGATCAAGCAATAATTGGTGGATTAGCAAAATTTAAAGGTAGTCCAGTTGTAATCATTGGTCACGAAAAAGGCAAATCTACTGAAGACAAAATTTCTAGAAACTTTGGTATGTCCCAGCCTGAAGGCTATCGGAAAGCTTCCAGATTAATGAAATTAGCTGAAGATTTTTCTCTTCCAATAATAACTTTTATAGATACGCCAGGAGCTTATCCTGGAATTGAGAGCGAAGAACGTGGTATGAGCGAAGCGATTGCTAAAAATTTAAGCATTATGTCAGGTCTTAAAGTACCAATAATCGTCATTATTACAGGTGAGGGTGGATCAGGAGGAGCATTAGCGATTGGAGTAGGAGATCATATTTCCATGCTGCAATATTCAATTTATTCAGTAGCATCCCCAGAAGCTTGTGCGTCTATTGTTTGGAGAGACAATTCTAAAGCTCAAGAAGCAGCAGAAGCAATGAAACTCGACGCTAAAAATTTACTGGATTTCGGCTTGATTGATAACATAATTGATGAGCCTTTAGGTGGGGCCCACAGAGATGCAAAAAAAGCATCTTCGCTAATTGCTCAAGAAATCGATGATAATTTAAAGCGTCTGAGAGAAATTGAAATCGATGAGCTGATCGAAAAGAGATATCAAAAAATCATGTCTTATGGGTCAATTCAGAAGTGAATGGACTTTTCTGACTACCTTAAGCCTTATTTAAATAAAAAAACCAAATATTATTATGTTGCTTTAAGTGGCGGAGCAGATTCACTAGTACTTCTGAATGAACTAAAGAAGCTACAAAATGAAAATGATTTCAACCTAATTGCAATTCATATCAATCACAATGTTCAAAAAGATTCCGAAAAATGGAAAACAATTTGTGAAAATTTTTGTATAAAAAATGAAATTAAATTCGTTGTGCATTCTCTTAAACAGAAAAAGAATATGTCTTCTAATCTTGAAAAAAAACTAAGAGACGAAAGATATAGATTTTTTGAAAAAACCTTAGAAAAAAACTCAGTTCTTTTTATGGGCCATCATCTAGATGATCTTATTGAGACTTTCTTTTTAAGAGCTTTGCGAGGTAGTGGAATTGAAGGCTTAAGCTCAATTCCCAAAGAGAGGGCTGTGGGAAAAGGAAAGCTCATTAGACCTTTCTTGAATATTCCTAAAAGTGAAATTTTAGCTAAAGCAAAAAAAGACAAATTGAAATTTGTTAAAGACCCATCCAATAAAGATATTTCGTTTGATAGAAACTATTTGAGAAACAAAGTATTACCCGAGATAGAGAATAGATGGCCGTCATACAGAAAAAATTTAAATCAGCTGATTGAAAACCTAAAAGAATCGAGTGATTTACTTATAACTCATGCGGAAAAAGACTTTAATGAGGTGAAAGTAAAAAAAAATCTTATTTCTCTGAAAAAATTTCTTAGCCTTTCAAAAATTCGTCAAAAAAACGTTTTTATATTTTGGATCAACCTCAATGGGTTAAATCAACCTAGCGCTAGAGTGATAAATCTTTTTTTTAACAAATTTCTTAAAGACGAAAAGACGCCCAAAGCAAAATACATATGGGGTACCGCTTCAAAAAAAGGTTCAGTTTGTATTACTAAAAATACAAATGAGTTAAGAATTTCAGAATTATCAGCTTAAAATTTTATTGATGCAATTAAGAATTGCTTTGTAAGAAGCTACAGTAGTATTTTGATCTATGCCTGCACCCCAATCCGAGGAGTTTTTATTTTGTATTTCAATGTATGCGGCAGCTGAGGCATCTGAACCGGAAGAGATTGAATGCTGATGATAATCAGAAACTTTGAAGTCTGAGGACAAGTGATCATTCAAAGCATTAATGAAAGCGTCTATAGGTCCATTTCCAGTTCCCTCAATTTGGATTTCTTTTTTGTTCTCTATCAATGAAAGCTTAATGACGTCTTTTTCTTTTGACGATTGAATTTCATGGGAATTGTAAGAAATCTTTTTGGTATTATTTCTTAGATAGTAATTTTCAAAACTTTCCCAAATTTCTTTTGAGTTTAATTCTTTTCCAGTTTCATCGGCTTGCTTTTGAATAACTTGACTGAAATCAATTTGCATTCTTCTTGGTAAGGTAACTCCATAGTCTTGTTCAAGAATGTAGGAAATACCCCCTTTTCCTGATTGGCTATTTATTCTAATCACGGCTTCGTAGGTTCTGCCAACATCTTCAGGGTCTATAGGCAAATAGGGTACTCGCCACTTGGAATCGTTTGAATTTCGCATTTCATCAAATCCTTTTTTGATGGCATCTTGATGGGATCCCGAGAAAGCTGTAAAAACCAAGTCTCCCGCATACGGGTGTCGAGGATGAACTGGAAGTTGATTGCAATATTCAACCTCACGCATTGTCTTGTTGATATCTGAGAAATCTAGCTGAGGATCGATTCCTTGAGTAAATAAATTTAATCCCAAAGTCACAATATCTACGTTACCTGTTCTTTCACCGTTTCCGAAAAGAGTTCCCTCAATTCTATCTGCACCTGCCATCAACCCAAGTTCAGCCGCAGCAACTGCTGTTCCTCTATCATTATGAGGATGCAGACTAAGAATGATTTTGTCTCTATTCTTTAAATTTTCATTCATCCATTGAATTTGATCAGCATAAATATTTGGCGTGGAGAGTTCTACTGTTGCAGGGAGATTAATAATTGTTTTATTTTTGTTACCTTTGTGCCAGATATTATTGACCTCGTTGCAAACTTCGGCTGCGTAGTCTAGTTCTGTTCCAGTAAAACTTTCTGGACTGTACTCAAATTGCCAATTCGTCTTGCTGTATTCTTCAGAAAGTTTTTGCACAAGCTCAGCTCCTTCCGTAGCGATTTTTGTAATTCCTGCCTTATCCTTTTTGAAAACAACTTCTCTTTGAAGAGTCGAAGTAGAGTTATACAAATGAAAAATTACATTTTTTGCACCTTCTGTAGCCTCAAAAGTTCTTTTTATTAAATGTTCTCGAGCTTGGGATAAAACTTGGATTTTTACATCAGAAGGAATTAAATTATCGTCGATTAATTTTCTTACGAAGTTGAATTCTGTTTCAGATGCTGATGGAAATCCTATTTCTATTTCCTTAAAACCCAATTCAATCAACATTGCAAAAAATCTAAGTTTTTTTTCTATCCCCATTGGCTCAATCAGAGCTTGATTTCCATCTCGCAAGTCAACGCTACACCAGATGGGGGCATTGGTGATTTGGTTAGTAGGCCAGCTTCTATTTTTAAGTTTAATTTTCTCAAAAGATGAGTACTTGGAAATAGCGCTGTTATCTATTTTCTTCATGGTTATAAATTAACTTAAGTGTGCTTATCATATAAGATATTTACAATGAAATCAGAGGAAAAGCTTTTGAGAGAAATGGGAATTTCTTCTTGGACTTTGAAAAAAAATTTTTTGTTCGACGGCAAACATATCACCAAAAAAGATATTAAAAATATCTCACCAGAAGATTTAAAATTTTTGAAGTCTTTAAGCATTTCCCTTAGACAAGAGTTTTCTGAGAATTATCCAGAGCAAATAATTGATTATTTGTCTGCAAATAAAATCGAAATTGATAACCTAGATTTTTTGAAAACTATGTCCACCCAAGAAAAAAAAGAGCTTTTGATAAACATTGAGAAAAATTGAAAAAATAAAAAAACGTTATCTTGAGCAAGTCTTTGGAATAGAACAGCTTTCTAATTCTACACCTTGGAGCTACTCCAGCTTTCTAGATTGTATGAGAAAAGATTATGAATTTTATGTATGTCTCGAAAACGAAAAGGTTCAAGGTTTTTTTATAGCTAGTTTCAGTTTGTTGGAAGGACACTTACTGAATATTTCTGTTGCACCTAATATGAAAAGACAAGGAATAGGTAACGAACTTTTAGAGAAAGTTGAATCCATTGCTAATAAGTTTGGAATAAAAGAAATATTTTTAGAAGTTAGAGAATCAAACGAAGAAGCTATTTCTTTTTACAAAACTAATGAATTTAAAGAGATTGGGTTGAGAAAAAACTACTACAAACTATATGATGGAAGAGAGGATGCCCTCATATTTTCAAAGAAGTTGACAGATGATTCTTTTTCTTTAAAGCAGATTTTCTATGTCTTGAGCAATATCTTTAGGTTCCGTATTCGGTGAGTAACGTTTAATCACCTCGCCATCTTTATTGACCAAAAACTTTGTAAAATTCCACTTTATTGCCTTGCTTCCAAGTAAGCCTTTCTTTTCCGATTTGAGAAAATCATACAAAGGATCCGCATTTTTTCCATTGACGTCTATTTTTCCCATAACAGGAAAACTGGTTTGGAAATTTATTGAGCAAAATTCTTGGATTTCTTCATTGCTTCCAGGCTCTTGATTGCCAAATTGATTACAAGGAAAAGCTAAGACAGAAAAGTCTTTTTCTGAGTATTTTTTTTGCAGCTCTTCTAAACCGTCGTATTGCGGTGTAAACCCACATTTACTGGCTGTATTTACAATTAGAAGGGTTTTTCCTCTATATTTTTCCAATGATACTGAATTATTTGCATTATCATTTACTGAAAAGTCATATAATGTTTGGCTCATAAAATTCATTTTATCAGAAAAAATATAAATACTTTAATCAACGGGGAGAGCAATCATGAAATACAAAAAACTAGGTAACACCGACTTAGACGTAAGCCTTATTTGTTTAGGGACAATGACTTGGGGCCAACAAAATACTGAAGAAGAAGGTCATGAGCAAATGGACTATGCTGTTGATAGGGGAGTTAATTTTTTTGATACCGCAGAACTTTATTCAATTCCTCCAAAAGCAGAAACACAAGGAAGCACCGAAACAATTATTGGAACTTGGTTTAAGAAAAACAAGAATCGAGACAAAATTATTTTGGCTACAAAAGTTGCAGGTAGAAGCGGTATGGATTGGTTTAGAGGAGGAGAGACTCGACTCGATAAAAAAAATATAGAGGCTGCGATAGAAGGGAGTCTGAAAAGACTGCAAACCGATTATGTAGATTTGTATCAACTGCATTGGCCGGATAGACCAATGCCTATGTTTGGCGGTGGAGCAGGTCTTTACAAGCATTACGATATGGAAAACATCGCAATTTCTGAAACATTGGAAGTTCTAAAGTCTCTGGTCGATTCTGGCAAGGTGAGATATATCGGTTTATCTAATGAGACCCCTTGGGGACTTTCAGAATTTTTAAGAATTGCAGATGAAATGAATTTACCTAGGGTTCAGTCAGTTCAAAATGCTTACAATCTTTTAAACAGGACCTACGAATATGGCATGTCTGAATTTTATTTCAGATCCGAAGTAGGTTTATTGGCATACTCTCCGCTTGCTCAAGGGTATTTATCTGGAAAATATTTAAATGGTGCAAGACCTAAGGGTTCTAGAACTCAATTATTTGGCAGAGGTCAAAGATATGAAACAGAATCTGCCGAGAATTCAATTCAAAAGTACGTCGACTACGCAAAAGAAATAAATATCGATCCTTCAGTAATGGCCAACGCTTTTGTTAATTCAAGAGATTTTGTTACATCCAACATCATCGGAGCTACAACAATGGAACAACTAAAATTAGCAATTGATAGTTTTGAAGTTGAACTAAGCGAAGAAAATCTGACCTATTTGGATCAAGTACATGCTGCTTGCCCTAATCCATGTCCTTAATTTGATGAAATGGATATGGCTTAAATATAATGATTTGGATGACTCGCAGTTACGAGATATTTCAGAGCTAAGAAAATCTTTTTTTGAGGCTGATCAGCAAGATCCGGTAAAGGATGAATACGATTTAATGAGTTTTCATCTTTTAGGGTTGATGAATTCTGACTTGGTGGCATATGGCAGAGTGATTCCACCTCATGGTGAATTTATCAATCCTTACCTCAGCAGAATCATCGTTGCCGAAAAATTCAGAAAAAAAGGTTTTGGTAAAGCTTTGGTTAATGAGCTGAGTAAAAAATCAAAAGCCTTGTTTTCCAATAAAATAACAAAAGTATCAAGCTTAGCTTCTACCTTAAGTTTTTATAAGAAACATAATTTCATTGAAGATAAAAAGGTCATTGACGAAGCTGGAGTTGAGCATTTTATTTTATTGAAAAATGATTGATAAAAAATACGTCAACATTGCGTTAATTGTTGTTTTTTTTGTTTCCTTATTTATTTCTTTAAATTCAGTTATTTTTGAGACCAATTTTCAACTCGACCAGGCAATTGCCCGCGTAGGCGAAAAAGAGATAAGCCGAAAAAGATTTGAAGAAATAATCAAAGTTTTGGATGATCAAAGCAATTCAGAATTGACTTTGGAAAAGAAAAATTTGATCCGGGAAAGGCTAATTGATGAGGAACTTTTAATTCAAAAAGCAATAGAGCTTGATTTGGTAAGAAATGACTCTTTGGTAAAAGGGAATGTAATTCAAACTATGTTTCAATACATCATTAACTCAAACGAATTGGTTGAACCTTCAGAGGCTGAGCTAAGAGAGTATTTCAGCAAAGAAAAGAATTACTTCTCTTCAGGTAGGCGTTACAAACTCAAGAATTATACTTTTCGTAATTTGAATGATGCAGAAACGGCAATAAATTTGCTTAACCAAAGCGATTTGGAAAGTTTCTTAAAACTTGTAGAAACTGAAAGTGCAATTGATTTACCAAACGTTTTCCTTACACCACAAAAAATAAGAGATTATTTAGGACCCAAAGTTTTAGACGAATTACCGAGTCTTGAAAAAGGAGGCTTTTCTAATATTTTCGAAATAAACGAAGTACCTAGCATCGTTATTTGTATTGATATTTTGTTGGACAACAATCCAAAATTCGAAGAAATTGCCGAACAGGTCAAGAACAAATTCATCAGAGATCGAGAAGACAGTCTCGTCAAAGAGTATATTGAAAACTTAAGAAATTTTTATGAAATTGAAAAATATTCTTTTTAGCTTTCTTTTAATACTTTTTTTTTCAGGAAATATTTTATCTCATCAAAAAAGTCAGTCTTATTCCTCTTGGAAGGGCGAAGTGGCTGGAACAGACTTCGTTGTTTCTGTTTCGACAAAAATCAGTAAAGGAGTTTTATTTAACCAACTTCAAAACAACGGCTATCGAATAGATCAGCTTGAGAATTATTTTAAAAATAAAATAAGCTCTGATGACTGTTTTTCGCAAAATCCGCTAATCCAAGATCAGGGTGACTTTGTTAAATATCTGAATAAATTTGTCTGTTCTGTAGAGCAGCCTAGATTTAACTTCAACTTGTTTTTTGATTTAAATCTTACCCACCTGGATTTTTCTTCTCAAGAAAAGGCAGGTCAACTCTTCCCTGATTTTATTATTTCCTCGGACAATCGACAGATTTATATTTTTGATGAGAATCAAAGCGCTGAACTTAATTTGTCCTTCTTAAACTTCTTGTCTTTCGGTTTCAAACACATTTTGAGTGGTTTGGATCACATTGCTTTTTTATTACTTATAATCTTTTTGTGTGCAAACTTAAAAACCCTTTTTTTTGCAATTTCAGGTTTTACCCTAGGACATTCGGCTAGCCTTTTTTCAAGTGTTCAGGGTCTCATTGTATCTTCAACAAATTTGGTTGAGATCATGATTGGATTTTCCATCTTAGTCTGCTCGATAGAGGTCTTGGGGAAAAAGACTACTCAGCTTGGCATGTTTTCAAATCTTCTATTGGTTGCTTGGGCAATTCTAACTTTTACTATATATATCTTTATCCCCAAGCAGTCTCTCTTCTTTTTAGCTTTAGGTCTCATGATGTTTTGCTATTTGAGATTATCTGATAACTACCAAAGCAGTTTGAATCTTATTTTTATAACCATTGTGTTTGGCTTTATCCACGGCCTGGGTTTTGCAGGTGCAATAAATGAGATTTATTTACCAAAAGAAGACATGTTAAAAATCCTTCTAGCTTTCAACTTAGGCATTGAAATTGGTCAAATTTTAGTTTTTGGAGTTTTTGCTTTATTTGCCTACTTTTTAAAATTTTATAATTTAGGAAAGCTAAGAAACTTTGCCACTGTAGCCATTACCGCATCAATTTTTGGCTACAGCTTAAATCTCATCATCGAGAGATCTTTTTTAGTCTTTTAGATGATTCTTATGTCTTTTGCTTGAGGTCCCTTGAGACCATTGGTTACTACGTAACTGACTCTGGTGCTTTCTTTGAGAAGCTTTCTATCTTTGATTTCTACCGAGGCGAAGTGAATAAATAAATCTCCGCCTTTATCTCTCTCCACAAACCCATAACCTTTACTTGGATCAAACCACTTGATTTGACCTTTTTCTCTTCTAATTCTTCTCTTTATTTGCTTGCCATAAACAATAATCATGCTGGATGTGTAGATACCAAGAAAAAAGAAGAGAGTTAAAAAAACAAGGTTTTCTTGAAAAGCTTGGCTAAAAGATTGATTTTCAACGAACCAAAAGTATGCAAAAGCAAATAAAAAAGAAACCAGCAAAGATGAAGTCGCTCCTCTTAACCACATAAAGGTATTATATCTTTATTGTTATGAAGCTAAAAATTACTTTAATTTTTCGAGAGTTTTAATGTGTTTTTCGGTAGTAACAATTTTTTGGGAAATTTCTTTTAAATTTTGTTTTCTTTCTTGAACGAGTGCTTTAGGAGCATTCAAAAGAAATTTTTTATTATCGAGTTGATTTTTTAAGCCTTGAAAAGACTTATTGAATTTTTCTAGGTTTTTATGATTCCTTTCAATTTCAGACTGAGGGTCAATAAGACCTTGTAGAGGAATATGAATTTTCGTGCCGTCAACAAGAGAAATTGCTGAAGGCGGGAGGTTTTTGCTTAAAAACTCAATTTTTTTAACTTTTGTTAAGTTGAGCAAGTAGTTTTTATTTTGCTCCAGTAACTTCTTGATGCTTTTATTTTTTTCGACAATGATAGTGATATCTTTCTTAGGAGAAATAAGCATTTCGGATCTTATGTTTCTAATGCCTGAGATTACTGATCTCAAAGATTCAATATTTTTCAGGTTAGAGGTTCCTAAATATTTTGTCGGAAGCTCCGAAATCATAATGCTCTTTTCTTTTGCTTTGAATGTTTCTTTGAAAGATTGCCAAATTTCTTCTGTAATGAAAGGCATCATGGGATGGGCTAATTTGAGTGTCTTTTCAAAAATATCTAACAACGAATTTTTTATTTGGGCTTTCTCAACATTGGAAATACTCTGGTCATTTAGTCTAATTTTGCAGAACTCTATGTACCAATCGCATAACTTTTCCCAAATGAATTCGTAGAGAACTTGCGTTGCCAAGTCGAATCTAGAGTTATCGATATGATCAACATAACTTTCTAGACTTTTATTGAATTCAGATCTGATCCATTTATCAATTGGATCATCACTAAATTTCTTTGATTTTTTATATCCTTTGCATTGCAGCTTGATAAATCTTGAGGCATTCCATAACTTGTTACAGAAGTTTCTATAGCCTTCGACTCGTTTGACATCAAAGTTAATGTCTCTACTTCCCGATGCCAGAGATGCAAAAGTAAGCCTAAGCGCATCAGTTCCGAAAGAAGGTATACCAGAGGGAAATTCTTTCTTGGTTGCTCTTTCAATTTTCTCTCTCAAACTTGGCACAATTAAGTTTTCAGTTCTTTTTGCAATTAAAGTTTTCAGAGGGATTCCATCAATTACGTCAATTGGATCAATTATGTTTCCTTTTGACTTTGACATCTTTTGACCTTCTGAATCTCTCACCAATCCGTGAATAAAAACCTTTTTAAAAGGAGGCTCTTTGAGAAATTTTTGGGAAATCATAATCATTCTAGCAACCCAAAAAAATATGATGTCAAAGCCTGTAACCAAAATGGAAGTGGGGTGGAATTTTGCAAGTTGTTTGGTTTTTTTCGGCCAACCTAAGGTCGCAAAAGTCCACAATTGCGAAGAAAACCAGGTATCCAATACATCCTCATCCCTTGTTAGAGTTCCAGAAACTTTATTTCTCTTTCTTACTTCTGCTTCGGACTTTCCAACATAAACTTTTTTATTTTCATCATACCAAGCCGGAATTCTATGTCCCCACCACAATTGACGACTGATGCACCAATCTTCAATATCCTTCATCCAATTGAAGAAAGTCTTTTCCCAATTTTTTGGTACGAATTGAACTTTCCCATTTCTAACCAATTTCGAAGCTTCTTGAGCTAAATTTTTTGTTTTCAAATACCATTGTTCGGTTAAATAGGGTTCTAAAATTTCTCCGGTTCTTTCGCCACGAGGAATTGCAAGTTTGTACTTTTCACTTCCTGCCAGTAAATTTGCTTGATCTAAATCTTCGACGATAATTTTTCTAGCTTCTAGCATTTTTAAATTCTGATATTTCCTAGGAGCGTTTTCGTTCAAAGTTCCGTCTTTGTTTAAAATATTTAGAAACTCGAGTTTATGACGTTTGCCTATTTCAAAATCATTGAAGTCATGAGCTGGAGTTACTTTCAAACAACCGGTACCAAACGACATGTCAACATAGTCATCAGCAATTACAGGTATCTCTCTATCCGTTAGAGGCAATTTAACTGTTTTACCGATAAGTTTTTTATATCTTTTGTCATTGGGATTTACGGCAACAGCCATATCTCCCAATAAAGTTTCTGGCCGAGTGGTTGCTACTGTTAGGTGTCCTGAGTCGTGTTCGTACTTGATGTTCCAGATGAAAGAACTTTCTTCTTCATTGGAAACTTCAAGATCTGATAATGCAGTTTGCAAAGAGGGATCCCAATTAACCAGTCTGTATCCTTTGTAAATAAGACCTTCATCGTAGAGCTTACAAAATACTTCCGATACCGCATCGCTAAAGTCAGTATCCATAGTAAATTTTTCAGAAGACCAATCCACTGAAGAACCCAGTCTTCTAAGTTGCTTGGTAATGGTATTGCCAGAGTACTTTTTCCATTTCCAGATTTCTTTCTCAAACTTACTTCTGCCAAGAGATTCTCTTGTCTTGCCTTCACCTTCAAGTTTTCTTTCGACAACCAATTGCGTTGCGATGCCTGCATGGTCCGTTCCGACTTGCCATAAGACATCATACTGCTGCATTCTTTTTAACCGCGTCATAATATCCATTAAGGTATTTTGAAACCCATGACCCATATGCAAGCTACCCGTCACATTTGGCGGCGGAATCATAATGGAAAATGTTTTTTTAGATTTATAAGTGGGTTTAAAAAAACCAGATTTTTCCCAAAACCGATACCATTTTTTTTCTAAATTTTTTGGGTTGTAAGTCTTTTTCACTTTTAGTTGATGTAAGTGGGATCCAATCCATCAATTTTACATTGTTTGAAGCTTTCTCTTGCTTGATTTTGCAAAGAAGCATTATCTTTAATGACCATTTGAAACACGGTGTCGTAGTCCTGATAGTCTGGAGGTAACTTTGGGTTTAGATTTATCAAAGTTGAAAAATCGTTTTTTACCTTAATGCCTGGGTAAGATATTTCTACAGGACAAGACGGTATTTTTGCATCGTTAGAAATCTTGTGAGCTAAAAAAACCTCACTGAGGTCTTCCCAAAGCTTCTGATCGAGTTCATTGGCTTGCGCAGCGTCATTGACCCTCAGATTAATTTTATTCTGAGGAGAAGAGCCAAGTTCTAGAAATTTTTCTTCAACAAACTTAAGTAAGAAACTTATGGCCTCTTTTTCATCTTCTCCTGCAGAAATAAAACTTATTTCTTGGGTCATGCAGTGAGTAAATATTCAGACAAGAGGGGGACAGGTCTTCCGGAGGATACCTTTTGTCCTCCAATTCCATAAGCCGTTCCCGCTATATCTAAATGTGCCCACTTATACTTTTCGGTGAATCTTGAAAGAAAACAAGCAGCCGTAATTGTGCCGGCTGAACCACCTATATTTGCGATATCGGCATACCTACTTTTTAAACCACCTTGGTACTCATCCCAGAGAGGCAATTGCCAAGCTTTATCGCCACTGGCAATTCCCGAGCTAAGAATCTTATCAGCCAATTTTTGATCATTTGACATGACACCGGTAGCTTCGTGCCCAAGGGCTACGATTACAGCACCCGTTAGGGTAGCAATATCTATAACACTGGCCGGCTTAAATCTTTCTACATAAGTAAGTGCGTCACACAGTACCAATCTACCTTCGGCATCGGTATTGAGTATTTCCACGGTTTGACCTGACATGGTGCTGACAACATCGCCTGGCTTAGTTGCAGTACCACTTGGCATGTTTTCAGCTGAGGCAATGACACCGATAATATTTTTCTTAGGTTTTATTTCTGCTATCGCTCGCATCGTACCTAAGACACTAGCAGCTCCAGACATGTCGTATTTCATTTCGTCCATAGCACGCGAAGGTTTGATGCTAATCCCTCCAGTATCAAAGGTAATTCCTTTTCCAACAATTACATGCGGCTGTTCATCTTTTTTACCACCAGCATAGTTCATGATGATTAGCTTCGATTCTTGTACGCTACCGTTACCAACCGACAAGAGGCAGTCCATACCTAATTTTTTCATTTCTTTTTCACCGAGCACTTTGGTTTTCACTGCAGAAAAAGTTCTAGACAAGGCTCGTGCTTGATTTGCAAGGTGCGTCGGGGTACAAATGTTAGCAGGGGTATTCGCAAGCTCCTTACTGAAATTGCTGCCTGCACCAATGATTTGACCTTTTTTAAGAGCTCCAGACAGACCTGCTTTTTTCGAATCCATAAATATTTCTACTTTTTTTAAGATATTTTTGGGTTGATTCTTTTTGCCTTTAAAAAAGTATTGATAGCTTGAAGCTTCAAGATGTCTACCCAAAACTTCAACCGTCCAACTGGTATCTCTATTTTCTACAGAAACTTCAGGAATGATAATTTTTACCGAAGCAGATTTTGAAGCCAACGCAGCACTTGAAATTGATTGGCAAATTTTGAAATAGTCTACTTCTGAAATCTTTTTATTTTTTTTGCCAGTTCCAACAAAATAAGATTTTTCCGCATTGACCCCACTGATGGCAGGCAGATAAACGCTATTGCCAATTTTTCCGGTAATTTCTTCCCTGGAAATAAGTTTTTTTATTGTGCCATTGCTGACTTCGTTGATTACTTTTAAATCGCCATCTAGAGTTTTGGCTTCGCTTACACCTATTATCAAAGTCTGAAATTTGTCTTTTTTGAAATTTAACTTTTTATTTGATGATATTGATTGATTTAATAATTTCTTCATTTCTTCTCCATACAAAATTTACTGTTAAACATGTGGGATAATACCCTAAGAATATAATAGCAATGCCAAGAATTATTACATTATATTTAATAGGCCAAGTAACTAAGATTAGTTTTTTAACCTTAATCGTTTTTTTTAGTGTTTTTTTTCTAAATGAGTTTACGGTCTATCTTGAGAAAGTCTCAAGTGGTGAGCTTTATCCTGAACTCCTAATACTGGTTTCGATTTACAGCATGTCTGAAATTGTTGAGGTCGTGCTNCCNCTGAGTGTCTTTATCGGTACCATCATTGCGATTTATCGCCTGGATCAAAACAATGAGCTATTGGCTTTTTCCAAAATGGGTCTCGGCAAACGCAAGGTCGTTTTAATCTCTTGTATTCCAGCCATATTTTTTGCGCTTTTTGTGGCTTTGGTGTCTTTTTATCTCACTCCGCTTTCAAATAACAAACTTGCTTTTTTAAATGATGTAGAAAGATTTTCAGACAGATTTAAATTAATGGGAGCCGAAAAGATCAATGTCCTTGATGATCTCAATGCAATTTTTTATGCCAAGGAAGCTTCAGATAGGGGCTTCCAAGATGTCTTTTCAAGTTTTGAAACCAACGACTCGGAGTTTGTCCTGACTGCTGACGAATTGATCTCCAAACCCTTAAACGAAAAAGAAAACCGGATATCTTTCGAGTCGGGTAAATTTTCTATTTTGTCCGAAGCCATGCCACTGGATTTTAGCTTTGATGAATTCTTTTTAATTTTGCCGAAAAAACCAATTCTCAATGTTGAAGACTTGAAGAGAAAATATTTTCACGAATTGTTTTTTGCTGAAGATTTAGAGCGAATCGAATTACTCAAACGTTCTTCCATGCCGTTGATCATTATCATTTCAGCCTTAATAGCTGCATCCTTGACCATGAGGTTGAAAGACTCGGGACGTTTTTATATTTTTCTTTCCGGTCTAATCATATTTATGTCTTATTATGGACTTTCGCTTTCCCAGGAAGTCTTTAGTAATTTTTCTATTAATTCCACAATTGTGTTTTTTAGCATTCACGGTATTTATTTGATCGCCGCTATCATGTTGGCACTCGATCAAAGCTATCAAAACTTTAGTTTCAATCTTGGTGGCTTAAAATATTCAAGAAACTTCATGATCAATCTCTTTGTGTTGTTTTTAATTGCAACGGTATTTTCCTATTTGGTTTTTTATGTCTTTTTATAGTCTTATTTTTGGTGATACTTTAGATAATCTTTTCACGAGATATGCCTGGCGCTTTCTTTTTCTAACGGTTGGGATATTTTTTTTATTGGATTTGATTCTTTCGTTTTTGAATGAATTTGAAGATTTGAGCGAATTTTATTCATTCAATAAGATTCTACTTTTTTTGGCTTTTACTTCGGTTGATGCGGTTTTTGATATTTTTCCACTAAGCGCAATTGTTTCGACAATCATTTGTATGGGTGCAATTTCAGATTCAGGAGAGTTGATAGCAGCGAGGGTATCTGGAAAAAAATTATCAAGAATTATCTTTGCGGTTTTAAAACCAGTAATTTTTGGAATCTTACTAATGCTCGTTTCATGGCAATTTTTTATCCCCAATCTTCAAGAGGCTGCCAATAATTTGAAATTTGAACCCACATCAAATCTCTCCGAGCAAAAAGAGCAGTGGGTATTTAAAAACGATCGGTTTTCAAAAGTTACTGATAAAGGCACTAACAAGGAAGTAAAAATTTACGATCTCGATGAAAAAGGAAATGTCGATAGCATTGTGGTTTCTAAAGACATTGAAATTGCTGAAAACGAATGGATTATCAAAGAGGTAAGAGACTATAAAGAGGACATCAGTAAGTCCGATTTTATTTGGGAAGAAGCACCAAAGCTAGCCATGAATTATTCCATGGAAGGTTTAAAACACATGTCCTTAACGGATAACTATTATTACTGGCAGTCTATCAATGAGGTGGCTGATCGTAACAAAGTTGGTTATGAATTTTGGAAGAAAATGCTTGAGCCCATTTCTTTGCTCTGTCTTATAATTTTTGCTTTAGCTATTTCGCTTAGAGCCATAGGCAGAAACAAAAGCGTAGATCGTTTCGTTTTAGGAATTTTAATTGCCTTCGGCTTTAACCTTTTAATTAAAATCTTTGGCAACATTTCTTTGATTCTAGGCTGGAGTGCTTTTTGGGGAATTCTGTTGTCTTCTTTGCTTTTGCTTTACTTTGGCATAAGAATCATTCGGCGCGTTTAGACTTTTATTAAAAACGTCTTTGACAAAATATCGTTTAAAGTTTTTTTGTCTTTACGAAACAACATCGGCAGATAATTCAACCCGAATAACAAAGTGAAGATCAGCCCCAGTAAACATCGATAAACCATCCTGCCGAAACTTACTTTAGAAGAGTCATCTTGAGCCAAGCGAACTTTCCAAACTTGCATCCCTAAGGTTTGGCCTTTATTTTTTTTCCAAAAGTAACAGTAAAAACCAACCCCCAAAGCTAAAAATACCAAATACATCAAAGGGCTTTCTACCTCGGTATTGAGTGCATAAGTAATAAGCAGGGTGAGACCCACACAAAGGGCAATGATTAAAATCAAGTCATAAAAAAGAGCAGCCATTCTCCTGAAGAAGCCTGCTGGTTTATAATCTAAAGTAGAATTCATATTATGTCTGAACAAGAAGCTAATCTATCACAAAGCAATTTCTTCGGTCATCCCATTGGCTTAAGAACCTTATTCTTCACTGAGCTCTGGGAGCGAATGTCTTATTACGGCATGCGTGGCTTGCTGGTTCTCTATATGACCATCGGTGTGGTTGGCAATCCAGGACTAGGTTGGTCAAACGTCGAAGCCAATGCCATTTATGGCATTTATGCTGGGATGGTTTATTTCTTGGCTTTGCCAGGTGGTTGGCTCGCAGATAATTTATTGGGTTATCAAAAGGCCGTACTTTATGGCGCGCTCATCATCATGTTGGGCCACTTTACTTTAGCTATTCCCTTGGAAGAGACTTTTATCTTAGGTCTGGCTTTTGTTGCTATTGGCACCGGTCTTCTAAAACCCAACATCTCTTCTATCGTTGGTCAGCTTTATGCAGATCACGACGAACGCAGAGATTCTGGCTTCACCATTTTTTACATGTCGATCAACATCGGCAGCATGCTTGGGTTTGCCGTTTGCGGTTACTTGGGTGAGCGTATCGGTTGGCATTGGGGGTTTGGCGCCGCAGGTATTGGTATGCTTTTTGGCGTCATTCAATTTGTTTATTTTCGAAGTCAGCTTGGCACTGCCGGCTTAAATCCAAATGAGATGGCAGAAGGGCGCAGAAGCACTTTGCGACTTTGGACCATCATTACGGTTTTATTTTTTGCTGCAGTAGTCATTTCAGGAGTCCTTGGGTTTTGGAGCATTGATCCAGTATTTTTTGCCGAACGTTTTCGTGACTTTCTAGTTGTCATCTCGTTTATCTATTTTGGTTACTTGTTTTTCTTTGCGGGTCTTACAAGCTTTGAAAAGAAAAACGTTTTGATGCTTTTACTGTTATTTGTTGGAGCGGCTGCTTTTTGGTCTGGTTTTGATCAGTCGGCAGGCTCATTATCAATCTTTACCAGAGATTATGTGAACCTTACTTTTGGTTCCTTTCAAGCACCTGTAAGTTGGACGCAATTTTTGAACCCACTCTTTGTGGTGATGTTTGCGCCGTTCTTTGCGTATCTTTGGGTCTTTTTGGGCAAAAGAAATTTAAATCCCAATACGCCCATTAAATTTGCCATAGGTTTAATTTTCATGGGACTGGGTTTTATCGTAATGCTTTACGCTGTGCAATACGCCATGGTTGAAGCACCAGTAGGAGTTCAGTGGCTACTTTTAACNTACCTACTGCATACCTTTGGCGAACTCGCTTTATCGCCAGTTGGTTTATCTGCTTTTTCTAGGTACTCACCTAAAAAATATCTTGGCCAAATGATGGGTTTGTGGTTTTTGGCTTCCTCTCTTGGCGGAGTACTTGCGGGATTATTTGGTGGGGAAGCAACCGAGTCCGGTTTGAGTAGCATGACCCCTATATTTTCTGAGCTGATCTATTACTATTTAATCTTGGCAGCAGTCTTAATAGTTCTTTCTTTCTTTATAAAAGGAAAAATAAATTCAATTGAGTAAAAGAAAGACAACAGAAGAATTCATTCAACGGGGAAAAGAATTATTTGGTAATCGTTTTGATTATACAGAGTCGGTTTATGTGAATGCTCATACCAAGATAAAAATTATTTGTAGGAAACATGGTCTCCTTACTAACTTAACTCCCAATAAACATCTTAGGAGGAACGGTGGCTGTAAGGAATGTAAATCTGAACTTTCTAATAAGAGATACAAAATGACCTTACCAAGTTTTATAGAAAGGGCAGAGCAATTGCATGGTCAGATATTTGATTATTCCTTGGTAAAAGATTTTAAAAACCAGCATGAAAAAGTAAGAATCAAGCATAAAGACTGTGGAACTGTCTTTTCTATGTCAGTAAATAAACATCTTCAAGGACAAGGGTGTTCTAAAAAAGAATGCATAGCTAAAAAGATCGCTGGATTTCATATTAAGACTAATGAAAGATTTATCAAAGAGGCCATCGCCATACACGGCAAAGACCATTATGATTATTCAAAAACTAATTACAAAAATTCCAAGCTCAAAGTAAATATCTTTTGCAATCATTGCCAAAAAGAATTTGCAATAACTCCTGATTCTCATATCAATCAAAAATCTGGATGTTACGAATGCGGAAATCAATTAAGACAATTAGGAGATTATTTATTCTCTTTAAAAAAGAAGGGAATTTACATTGATGGTATTTTGTATTTGCTTGAATGTTTTAACGATGATGAGCATTTTTACAAAATAGGTATTACCAAAAAGTCGGTCAAACAGAGATATTCTGGGATTACAAAGATTGGTTATGATTTTGAAACTATCTTTGAACTTCCAATTGGCTACATAAGAGCTTACGAATATGAACAAGCAATACTAAAGAAGCTAGATTCTTACAGATACAAGCCAAAAAAATCTTTTGGAGGCATAACAGAATGTCTTAGCATTAATCCTCTAGAATATGATCCGGAACTTTCAGAATTATTAGTAGATATGAATAAGGGAATATGAAAGAAATCGAATATTTAGCTTCGTTATATGGCAGCTTTTTTAAAAAAAATAAAAAAATTTAATTACCAGTTAATACCGGTTTTAATTAGAAGTTCCTTTCGGAGCAGCGGGTGTATTAAGAAAAGTTATTGCCCAATGCAATAGAATTACAGCAGTCAAGTCTCCGGTCGTATCCAACATTCTGCTAAAACCCATCCCACCAAGAAAAGTGAAAATACAGGCATTAAGTTTCCACCGTAATGTGAAATAGTGAATGGTTGCAAAAATAAGGTTACTTATAAAAGCTCCAATCCAAAAGAAACTGATACTTGTAAAATCCGAAGTAATTAATAGAGGTAAAGAAAGCCTGAAAGCAATTTCTTCGACTACAGAAATCATGAAGAGATATCCAACCCAGATTAATTGACGAAGATCTATTTCTCTTCTTGTATATTTAAGAAACCCAAAGATAAAAGTTGCAACTACCAAACTCCAAAGAAGATATTTCGAAGGATTTCTAAATAAATTATCCAGTGAAGATAATAGGGCAGTTTGAATGGATGGTAACAAAAGACAAATAATCGCTATCGAAGCCATGGTTAAGCCATGTCTCACAAGTACTTGACGAAATTTAGATATGTAAGTTTCTGGACTTACACTGCCTCTTTGCAGTCTACCCGCTGGAATCGGGCTTGATGATTCATTCATTGTCTAAAAAAATTTAGTATGGAGAATTATGTTTTCGATTCTTCCTCATCCATTTCCTTCCATACCGAATCCAAGACATTGCTGGCAGTAACTGAGTTAGGCCAACCAGCATAATGCGCCAGATGAAAAATAATCTCTTCCAATTTTTCTTTGGAGAAACCTAAATTTCTAGCACC